>Ga0307379_10003119_pt1 | contig 24153 bp, 12 predicted proteins | sample UN2MG_FD_202237 | JGI IMG/M metagenome (GOLD analysis project Ga0307379, IMG submission 202237) | Soil microbial communities from Risofladan, Vaasa, Finland - UN-2 | ecosystem: Environmental > Terrestrial > Soil > Coastal area > Acid sulfate soil | place: Finland: Risofladan, Vaasa | collected...
AACTATTGTCCTCAAGCCCGAAAACCAGGAGGCAGCCCCCATTCCTCACATATTCGAGCAGGGCCTGGTAGTTGTCCGCAAGACTTGCGTCATTGCGCGAGAAAGCCTCCCGGCCCAGGATGACCAGATCGAATCCAGCGAGCTTTGACGGTTCCAGGGCCTTAAGCACCTCGAACCGCTCGCCCATCCTGGAGAGCGCCTCATCGACCCGCTGCACCGGATCCTCGACTCCGATAAGCCCGATGCGGGGGTCCAGCCGGTGTCTTTTCCCGCATCCCGACACAGACAGCAAAACACAGGAAAAGAGCAAAAGGAAAGCCTTAAGCTTGAAATCCAGACGGAAAAGTCCGGCCATAACAACTCCAGCTCATGAATAAACACAGCGATGCATTGTCAGCCCTGCAGGCGAAGCCGGCCTGTTCAGGAAAATATCAGAACCGCGGTAAATGGCAAAATACAATCGCCGGGGCACGGCAGCATACTGTGCCCCTATGTTTTATGAGGGATTCCTGGCGCTGCGGACAAAACCGCAGTTCTCTCAGACGCGGAGCCCCGCCTCTGCCATCAGCCTGGCCGAAACCTCATAGGCTTCCCGCACCCACTCGACAATTCTTTCAGGCTCCGGGCAAAACTCCAGCTCGATACTCAGGACCCCGTCTATCTCCAGGCCCTTTATTTCTTTCAGCAGGGGCCGGAAATCAATCACTCCTTTGCCAGGTGGCAGATCCCCGTGGACTTTGCCGTCACAGTCCGAGAAATGGAGATGGTGCGCCAGGCCTTTGAGCTTTCTGAGTTCTTTCGGGTCATCGCCGGCAAGATAAACATGGCTCACATCGATATTGGCAAAGACCGCGGGCGAATTCACGTCCTTAATGAACTTGACCATGGTATCCACATTTTTGACCAGCGAGAGCTTGAAAGGCTCAAGCTCGATACAGATCTCCACTCTGTTCTTCAGGGCGTAGGCTCCGATATCCTGCACTTCCTCGACAGCCCAGGCCCACTGCTGCTCAGGAGGGATCACCTCCTGCTGCCAGATATATTCCCCGAGCACTAAAAGCACGTTCTTTGCCCCGATATCCCGCGCCAGGTCGACATACGCTTTGACCCGCTCGGTGTGAAATTTCCTGACCGGCGTGTTGAAATCCGCGATCCCCAGAGCGCAGACCGGGACCGAGATAATGGGCAGGTCATTGGCTCGGCAGGTGTCCACAATCAGCTTTTTTTCTTCATCGGTGATCTTCCAGGCCTCGGTGTGGATATCCACAGTATCGAACCCGATTTCCCGGGTATGCCTGATACCCTCGGTAAACTCCACTCCCACCTGGGCGAATGCGCTGTTGATCAGCCCGAGTTTCATTTTTTATTTCTCCTTCAGAAAATTTTTAGGGGAAACTGCCGTATGAGTTTCAGCCGCCTGATAGCAGGCATCGATAAGCGCCATGGTGTGCAGGTTGTCTTCCCCGGAGAGCGACGGGCTGACGCCCTTTTCCAGGGAGGCCAGAAGCTCGGCCATGGGTCCGGCAAAAGCGTCCGGGAACCACACTTTCTGCCAGCGCGGCTCATGCCATTTTCCTTTGTCCTCGATAGTGGTATAGTCTAGAGTGCTCGGGGTCCGGGCCGGATATTTCGGCCAGCCGATAGTTCCCCGGGCCAGCCCCCGTGTGCCTTCCACGCGCCAGCGGATATAAATGTCTTCCCCGGCGCCTTCCCTGGAGGGGCCGGTCCAGACATCATCCCAGGCGCTGGCGCGGAGGCCGGTGCTGTCGTATTCCAGGATATACAGACACACGCCGTCAGTGTGCGGGAACCGGGTCCGCGGGTCAGGACGCACGCTGGCAAAAACCCGGTCCGGGTCCCCGAACCAGAAGCGGAAAGTGTCCAGGTGATGGATGGACATGACCCGCAGGGTGCACCAGCCCTGACGCTCCTGCCAGGGCATCCAGTGCGGGATAGCCCGCATCTCGATCGTAGCCAGCACAGGCTCTCCAAGCAGGCCCCGGGTCAGCAAATCCTTGCAGGCCCGGACAGACTGATCGTAGCGCATGTTCTGGTTCACCGCCAGCACGATCCCTGCCTCGCGGCAGAGGCGCACGGTTTCCGCCGCATGAGCGTAGTCGACCCCCAGAGGCTTGTGGGCCAGGATGCCGCGGATATGGTCCTTGTGCTTTACTGCCTCGCGGACAATCGATAACTGTATATCAGGCGGGACAGCAATGTCAAGCACCTCGATCTCCGGGTCTTCCAGAAGACTGGCTGCGGAGTCGTAAACCTTGGGGATCCCGTGGCGCTCAGCCGCCTCCTGCCTCCTCTGGGCGCTCAGGTCTGTAATCGCCACCGGGTTGAAACCGGCTTCCCGGTAAGCTGTCAGATGGCAGTCAGTCATGATAAACCCGGCGCCGATACAGCCGATCGGCACATTCCAGTCCTCGGGAAGCACCGGGGCATAGTTGAGCTCGATATCCACCTTTACTCCTTGAAGCAATGGGTTAATCGTTTTTCAGGCTCCAGTTAAAACGAGAGTTGCAAAGGTCTAAACCGGTTTAATATAATACCAATATGCGGCAAATTTAAGGAAAGGCGATGATCTTCATCCCGCAACAACGGGCGCAAAACACCCTTGTACTATCCACCGGGCAGACCGTGTCTTCGGCCAGAGTGCAGCTTTATTATTTCCCTAACAGATCCAGCAGCCTGACCCTGGCCTTGGCGTAGTCCTCGCCATTTTCGGACCAGGGCACAGGATCAGTTTCCTTCACCTCGCTGAAAGCCTTTGGCACCACGGACCTGACAATCTGGAGCACTTTCTCACGGCCCGCTTTCTGCTCGGCGAGCCACATCAGCTCGTAATCCTGCTGGCCCCGGCGGACATTTTTGAACCGGATCGAGGGCAGAAAGCGGTTCAGTCCGCGATCCTCATCCGGGTAAAAGGGCATGCGTCCCGGGTAGAGCAGAACCCCGTCCGAGTTGCCGTAATCCCACCACCAATTGATATAGGTAAGGGGATTGCTGAAAACCCGCTGGTGAAGGTGGCCCTTGGGGCCTGAGGAGTTGTGGTCCCAGTGAGTTCCCTCCCAGATAAACCAGGTGCTCACGCCGTAAAGGTACTTGATCCAGCAGTTGACCATCAGGTCCGCTGGCTCTACCTCCATCATGGTATGTCCCCAGAAAGGGCGGTGCCCATTGTAAAACCAGTGATCCTTGCCCTCCTTGAGCAGCTCTTTTCGTTTTTCGACATCGATCCAGCCAGCCCAGATGTCGATAGTCTCCTTGATCTCCTCTGTGTACTTGCGTGTCAGGAACACCGGCAGGCGTCGCCCGGGGCCCGGATTTTCGTGGATCCAGGCGGCAATCTGTTTCATCCAGGAAAACTGGGTCTCGCCCGGCTCATCGATTATGTAGTAAAAATACTGCACATTCGGGACGTTCTTCTCGAACCATTCGACCCAGAGGTTGCTCTGGGTCTGCACTGATTCCTGGCTCTCGCGGCCCAGGACATCCGCGCCGTACATCCCGATCGAGAAAAGCCGCTCGCCGCAACCCTCACCGGGCCCACGGTAGCCTGCGGCAGGGGTAAATGCGCTGCCATCGAGATAGGGCTTGTAAGTCTCCATCATTGCCTGGTCGAAGGGCTTCTTGTGCGCGTCACAGCCGCCCACCAGGTCGATCCGGTGGCGGTGGCAGAGGTGCTTGAGCATGCGCTCGATTTCCCCGGGCTCGAGGCCTGGGAAATACTCATCTATTTTTCCGTGGAAGAGCCAGATATTGGAGTGGTTCTCATCCGGCAGGTAGTGCGGCAGAATTGTCACTTCCAGAGGAAGGGCGGCGACCTCGCGGCCGGACTCGTTTACCCTGACCCATCCCTTGTACGCTCCGGCGGGATAGCTTCTTTCGCGCGGCAGGTAGAGGTCGATCCAGAATCCCTGGTTTTGCCTGGCAGGAGTCGGTATAACCATGACTTCGTGATGGCGGATGACCTGACGTCTGGCGCGCGGGATGTCAAGCGGCAGCCCCCCCTGGCCGGCCCTTGCATCCACTGGGATCAGGGCGTCGGGAATCCAGCCTGACATCCTCGGACCCGGACAATTGGCTATCCAATTGGTCTTGCTTTTAATTTCTGTCTGGTCCTCCACTTTCATATAGTGCTCGCTGAAAATCTCGATCGCTCCTCCCGGACCATAAAGTAAAGGCATGGTAACACCGATAGCCCTGCCGCTTGTGGCGTGCACTGGCGGGTCTACAGTCACCTCAACGGCCCGGGCCCCGAAACTGTCGGCTTCCACGATCACCTGGAAAGCGAGAACCTCGTTGTATAAGCCTTTGAGCCGGATGGTCTTCCCATCCCAGATATTGTTTTTCTCGCGAGCCGGGGAGTCGGCCTGGTAACGGTAGATCTTCTGCCCGTCATCCACTGCCCAGACTCCGGTGACTGCGCTGCGGAGAGAAGGCGCCCAGGTAAGGGCTAAACAGAAGATTGAAAAAACCGGCCAGTAAAAGGATCGTTTTGGAACAAACATAGCTCTCCTCCAGGGTATAAAATTTATTTTCCAAGCAGATCTAATAATTTCTCCCTGTCCCGGTCATAATCATCGCCCCGCTCGGACCAGGGCACGGCATCTTTCATGTCCACCTCGTTCAAGCCTTTCGGCACAACATTCTTTATGATTTCGAGCACTTTGTTCCGTCCCACTTTCTGCTCGGCAAGCCACATGATTTCAAAATCCTGCTGGCCCCGGCGCATGTTCTTGAGCCTGATCGAGCCAAGCACGCGGTTCAATCCCCGGTCTTCCTCGGGATAAAACGGCATCCTTCCGGGATAGAACACTATCCCGTCCCCATTGCCGAAACTCATACCCCAACTGATAAATGTCAGCGGCTCGGTGAATACCCGCTGGTGGAGACGGCCCTTGGGGCCCGAGGAGTTGTGCCGCCAATGGGTTCCTTCCCACAGGAACCAGGTGTTCACCCCGTAGAGGTACTTGACCCAGGCGTTCACCCGGAAGTCCACTGCCGCGGCCTCCAGAATGACCGAGCCGTAGCGGGGACGGGAGCCATTGTAAAACCAGTGGTCTTTCCCTTTTGCTTTGAGCTCGGGAAATTTTTCGAGATCCACCCCGTGTCCGCCGGCCCAGATGTCGATAGCCTGATCGAGGGCCTCGGTGTACTGGCGGGTGGTGAATACCGGCAGCCTTTGTCCAGGCCCGGGGTTTTCATGGACCCATCCGGCATGCTCCTTGATCCACGGATACTGCACCTCGCCTGGCTCATCGATTATGTACCAGAAAAACCTTGCCTGCGGAGCGTTCTTCTCAAACCACTCCACCCAGAGATCCGACTGCTGCCGGGCGCTCTCCTGGTCCCTGAAAGCGGAATTTGTAATCGAGCCGTACACGCCAATAGTGAAAAGGCGCTCGCCGGATCCCTCACCCGGCCCGTGATAGCCCATTTGCGGGGTAAACGCGCTGCCATCGAGCCAGGGCTTGTAGGCCTCCATGATCTGAAGGTCAAATGGCGAGTTGTGGGCCGCAGAGCAACCTACAAGGTCGATCCGGTGACGGTGGGACTCGAATTTGAGCATCCGCTCGACTTCCTCCTCTGTCAAATCAGGGAAATAAAGGTTCGCCACATTGACACTGCCGAAAAGCCAGATGTTCGAGTGGTTCTCATCCGGCAGGTAATGCGGCAGCAAGGTAACCTCGAGGGGAACCGCGGCCACCTGACGGCCCTCTTCCCACACCCTGACCGTACCCTTGTATAAGCCTGATTGAAAGCTCCTGTCCCGGGGAAGGTACAGGTCGACCCAGAAGCCCTGGTTCTGCAAGGCCGCGGCTGGAATGACCTCCAGGGTGCGCTGTACACGGCTCACCTCTTCCCGGGTCCGGGGAATATCGATCGGGAAACCGCCCCGGCCGGGCCTGGCATCAGGAGGTATCAGGGCATCGGGTATCCAGCCTGTCATCCGCTTGGGCGCCGAGGCTTCAGAGCCGTAAAACCAAAGGGGTTTGGTGGGCCGCCGCACCTGGATATAATGCTCCGAGAAAACTTCGATTGTCCCGCCCGGACCGTACGTTAAAGGGCTGGATTCACCGATAGCTTTGGCGGATGATTGATAAATTAGCGGGTCGACAGACACTTCTATGGCTTTGGCACCGGAACTGTCCGCTTCCACGATCACCTGGAAAGCGAGAACCTCGTTGTAGAGTCCTTTAAGCCGGATTGTCTTCCCATCCCAGACGCTGTTTTTCCCGCGAGCCGGATGGTCGGCATCGTAGCGGAAGACTTTCTCGCCGTCCCCCACGGCCCAGGCACCTGTAACCGCCCCGAAGAGACAAGATCCGCCTGCCATGGTCTGCAGACCGGCTATAACCAGTACACAAATCTGCCTTAAACCATTCATAACCCACCTCCGTGACTGTCTTTTTAAGTGACCTTAATTTGTTCTCAGAGATGGGGCGGGCCGGCATCCTTTTTGCCAGTGATCAACGTTAAGATTACTCCGGTGGGTAACTATTGCAAAAAGGCTGCCGGCCCGCCTCCCGAATCGCCAGAAAATAAGAAGGTAATATTCCCGGGCAACCATAGTTTGGATTCATTATTAATGAATCGGGCTTTATTAAATTACAGGTCTGTTTCTAAATAGTCTACACTCCCTTGCGCCATCCCTTCTCTTCGAATGTTTTCAACTGAAATGTCAGCGATCCGTCAGGGTTGACAGGCTGCGCGCACGCCCAGCGAACCGGGCGGCGCACCCCTTTGATTTCGATCTCCGCCCGGACCTTCATTTTCTGTCCCTCCATACCTTTGGGCAGGATGAAAGACGCTTGTCTCAGCTTTCCGCCGTAAGGATGGCCGGCATCGAGGCCTCCCCCGACCGAAACCTTGCCGTCCGGGCTTTCCACATACACCCTGAGAACTCCGGGCACTCCGGCCACGCCGTCATTGGCAATTGCCACTATCACCTCAGAGGTCCCGTAGCGTTTGCGCTGCCAGATCCAGGAAGGGCGGACCCGGTAGCCTATCCTCTGCCTAAGGATGGCGAACCCCTCAGGATACCGCTCGTTGTAGCGCGCCAGGTTTTCCCCTTCAGTCCAAAGGGACCAGTAATTGGCGCCCAAGTCCAGGACATGCAGCATGGATTTTTCTTTCAGGTTCACACCGCCCTCATCCAATGGGATCTCATTAATGTTGTAGCTGCGGAAACCGCCCTGTTCCATGACCACGGCCAGCCAGGGCGGACGGTTGGCAAGGCACTCGATCTGAATCGGTTCCTCGATGAACACGATACTGTCCGAGCGGAGCCAGCATCCGGAGCGAACACACAAGTCAAGCACCTCCCGGTTACCTGTTTTACTGATATCCGGCTGGGTATTCACTGCCAGAGGCACCTTGTTCCAGGTCTCGATCTGGAGACGGGCCATCCCGACCATGGTTTTCTCAGCCGTGAGATAGTCCGGGAAGGGATTCGGCAGGTCGCCAGTGTGGCCCTCACCCCAGAAACCGTACATCATCAGGTCCATGTACTCGACCAGAGGGTTGTTGTCGAACTCGGACGCCAGCAGCTCGTTCAATTCCCTGAAAGCCTTTTGGAATTCAGGGTGGTCATACCTGGGCTCACGGCAAACGAAATCGAACCTGGGAGGGCCGCCGATTTCCACAATCGGAACCTTGTCGTGAAGGAAATCAGGCATCGAGATGTGTGCGGGCTGAATGTTGGGGCTGGAAAGCTGGATGCGAAACCCGACCCTGAGGCCGTAAGTTTTTGCTGCATCCAGAGTGAGTTTCCAAATCGGATGAAAGTCCAGCTTGCCCGGACTCTTCTGGATATCGCGCCAGTCGCAGCGGATGTAGAGGATATCGACAAATGGCAGGCTGGCCAGCTTTTCCACGTGCTGCTCGAGGGTCTCTTTGCCCCGGCGCGCGGCCAGGGACGGGCCGCCCTCCTCCCAGGTGTATCCGACAAGCCCCAGCCCGAAATTCCTGACCGGCTCTTTCGAAGGCGAAGTGCTTTCAATGTTACGCCAGCCCTCATCCTGTTCAATTCCGAAAGGTCCCTGGTTCAGGCGGTCGGTCACATTGGGCCCCGGCCCGAAATCGTAGCCATCCCAGCGGTGTTCCGGCACATCGGCCCTCGCCGCGCTGGATCCCAGCCCTGCCAGCACTGCCCCGGCGCCGGCAGTCTTGATAAAATCACGCCTCCTGGTCATCTCACCTCCTGAATTTATTGAGAAAAGTCGGACTGGTTAACCTGTCCCATGAAATTTCCTCAGGCAAAGCTCACAGGGCACTCAATGTACATAGGCCCCGCCTGGAAGCAGAAACTCTATCGGCCAGCTCTCGCGCATCTCCTGCACAATTTCCGACCATTTTATCAACTCTGCCTTCTCCTGTTTTCCGGGCAGCAGGCTGACCCCGGGAAGAGCCTCGGCAATGCACGATGCCAGAGTATAAGCCTCACCGCTGGCCGTGACCCAAAGCCCGCCCGAGGCAAGCTTCACGGTTGCAAAACGGGCCGCAATCTCGGCATCCTCGATCATCTGCAAAAAATAGGGCCTCCCGACCAGCAGCGAGTTATAGATATAATTGGCCAGCACGCCGGAGAGCGGGCTTTTATACTGGGTCTCGAAAGGCACCCGGGCCAGGGATGGGTCATCGATAGAGGATACCTGATAAAGCATCCGGTTTTCTCCAAGGCCCCGGAAATCGAACGAGATCACCTGATATCCGGCCTCGAGGTGGCTCTTGAGTTCCGGCCAGTCCCTGTCCGAGGCCTTGCCGTTCGAGTTGAACCACAGCAGGGTTTTTCCGGCGGGCTTATCCTGACTGTGGATCTGAACAAGCGGAAGAGTTAGCTGTCCGCTGTGGTGGATCAGGTAGCGGTCGACCGAGAAGCCCTCGGCCTTGATGCTTCCCACCGCTTCCCAGGCGATCCGGGCCTGCACGGGCTTTCCCTCATAGGGTACCACCGGCCAGTTTTCGATACCCGGGTAGAAATCTCCATGGTAAAGCTTGGGCAGACTCAAGCTGCAGTTGTTCTTGCGCTCGAGATAATACTCTTTGACAAGCTGCATCAGCGATTTTCCGTCCTTATAATCCAGACGCACCTGGCCTGAACTGGTGCACCACAGGGCCTTTTCTTCGAGTACTTTCGTCGAATCCAGCTCCTGACGGACCGGCAGGTGGTTGAAACGGTCCAGAAAAGCGAAAGCGAACTCCTGGTTGTGATTGGAAAAACTGTGCTGGTGGTAACCCTCAGTCAGAGCGATGCGCTCGGGCAGTTGAAACATGCGGTAAATGTCGGCCGCTTCACGGAAAGTCTTGCGTGTACCCTCGATGGGGAAAAAGTCCTCCACTGCGGCACAGACGATCAATGGCCGGGGATAGACAAGCATAAGCAGGCCCGGATGGTCGATGCCTGCAGATACCATGCGGTAGAGATCCTGTTCCGGGTCGCTGTCCGGGTCGGCGAAGATTCGATTGAACATCCGCATAGGCAGCGAGCTGATATAGCAGGATGGAGCCACCACCCCGATACGCGTATCCAAGGCTCCGATATGCGCGGACTGGAAGCCCCCGCCGCTTGTTCCGGTGACTGATATCCTTGTGCTGTCGACCTCAGGCCTGGTGAGCAGGTAGTCCAGGGCGCGAATACCGTCCCAGATCTCCCAGCGGGCCAGGTTCGCACCGGCAAGGTAAGCCAGGTTCCCGAATACGGCATGTTCGCCGCATACCCGATTGTAGCGGCTCTCTCCGCGAGCTTCATCCCAGAACTGGCTGCGCTCGCCCTGGCCCACGGGATCCCAGCACAGGGCCACATAACCTCTTTTGGCCAGCCTGGCGGATATTTGCTGGTAGCTGGTGTATGCCTTTCCGATAGATGAATGCCCGCAGGCCACCAGCACTGCCGGTTTCGGGACCACGGGGCCATCTGGCAGGTAAAGAAGAGCGGTGACATGAAAGCCAGGCAGGCTTTCGAAGACCACCTTTTCTATCCGGTAACCCTCCATCTGGATTCTGCCGCTTATCCGGGGATTTAAAGGCGTCTTCTTTTCGGGCAGCCCGCCGATTATCTCCAGTAGATTTTGACGGATTTCGCGCTGGAGCTGGATAAATTCACTCTCTGTGCGGACAGTGGCCAGCCTGGACTTGCGGATCTCATCCTGTTTCCAGGCTGTTTCAACCAGGCAGCTCAGGTAGGGAGTTACCTGCCTTCCAGGTTTCGGGGGATTCCGCAACACGGTGAAGGCATCTGAAGGGGGCTCTCCGGCTGCCCAGAGAGCGGCCCCGGCAAAAATAAGCATCGATACCATACACTTTAAGGCTTTCATGGCTGGACTCTTTTGTTAAGGTGATGAATGGACCGGGTTTCTCATTGAATAGAAGATGAACTTTTAGTGTTTACTTTAAAGCCTGTTCACTGCTTAACTTCTTAAGCGCAGGGTTATCCGGAAATCGCTGTAAGCCGAGGCGGACCACCTGACTGAGCAGTTCTTCATTTCCGGTAGACTTATAGAGCAAGGCGAGATTCACATAGGGCGCCAGAAGCGCCGGGTTTATTAAGAGGGCCAGGCGGAACTGTTCTTCTGCCTGGCTGAGCCGGCCTGTGTTCTGATAGATATTGCCCAGGTTGATATGCGCTGAGACATGCTCGGGCTTTCTCCGGATCACCTCCAGGAAATACTTCTCAGCCTCTTCCGGTTTCCCCAGAATTACATACAGGGTCGCTAAGTTGTAAAAAGCCTCCTCAGCCTCAGATTCTCTCTTTGCAGCTTCTTTGAAAGCCTCTATAGCCCTGGTATACTCGCCGGTCGAGGAATAAATCGTCCCGATATTGATATCAAGGCCTGACAGATCGGGTTCCTGGCGCTTGATCCGGTTGAAAATCGCCAGAGCGCTGTCGGTTTGACCCATCCGGCCAAGCAGCCCGGCATAATTGCTGAGCATGGCATTATTACCCGGATAGAGTTCATTCATTCTCTCGTACGTAGCTTTCGCGCTGTCGGGCTGGTTCAGTGCCTGGTAAAGCTCGGCCAGACGGACAAGCACAAAGATGTGATCCGGGGCAAGAGCAAGCGCTTTCTGCAAGTGCGTCAAGGCTTTTTCAGGATTTCCGAGCCGCATCAGCGCGGAGCCCATTAAATACTGGGCCTCCCCCTCTTCGGCCAACAGCGGCCACTGACTTTCCAGAACCAGGTAAGTCTCTCTGAACTTTTTGGCCCAGATCAGCACCTTGGCCAGGTTAATGATGCCGCGGCGGAAATATTCAGGGGGCACGGACCCCATTACTTCCTGATAAATAGTGCTGAGTTCATCTGCAGTCGGAAAATAGTTTCCCTGAACGAATCCTTTCTCCCTCATCCACTCCAGGATTTCCAGAGCGATCCGCAAATATCCCTCCGGAAAGGGATGGATGTGGTCCACCAGCACTTCTTCACCAATCAGCCCTCCAGGCGAGAGCTGACGGAAAAGCCCCGGGAGGTCCAGCAGGTCGGGGTCATCGGAGCCGGCGGTTTCCTCCCTGAGTATCTTGTGAATCGGCTCCTGGGCCCGCAAGGGGCAGACATCAAGCTCGCGGGCGGCCAATAAATATCTTCCCGCTGTTGCGGTATCGCCGGCTTCAAGGTAAGCCTTGCCCAGGTAGAAATTACAATCGGCATAGAGTGAGTCGATCGCCAGAGCCTCCTTGAATTTTTCGAGTCCCTCGCCGATCCAGCCCTCGCCCAGGAGAGAAAAGCCCTCGGACATCAATCTGTCAAAGCGCACCAGGGTGCGGCTGTCCATTCCGTCCCGATGCTGGCTTTTGAAAGGCGAAAAATCCTTGATATTATCCACGGGTTCGAGAAATAAAACCGGGACCCCGGCCTGGCGGCAAAGCCGCTTCATCCTGGCCACATTGTAGTGAAAGTGCTCGAAGACTCCACGGAAAAACAGGGTGTCACGCTGGTAGTATTCCAATCCGGCGCTGCGGTCCAGGATGGTTTGCACCTCCGGTGTAAGAACATTCGTCGAGGCCTGTGAACCGGGTTCAGGACCCCTGGTGAAATTTGCCCGAAGATTGCGATAGCAGCGGGCGAGCAGTCTGTAACTTTTTAGTCTGGATAATAGTTCGCGGGTTTTAAATGTCAGGGAAGACTGATTAAAGAAATCCTTATATGTGCGGGTCTCCAGGAACTCGTTATGCCCGGTGTAAATCACGAAAAGATCCGGCTCATATTTCAATAGCTCCTTGAGAACCGTAACCACCCGGTAGCTGGCGTAACTGATTCCACCGGCGTTGATCACTTCATAGCGCACCGCGGAATCGGGTATACGGCCCAGGAGTTTTCGCAGCCAGCCGGAAAAGGAGGTGGCATCGGCAAAGGGGTGTCCGTAAGTGGTCGAGCCGCCAAGGGTGAAAATGCGGAATGTACCGGGCTCTTTCCTTAACTCAAAATCCTGGGGATTAAACCACATGAGTTTGCCGTGGGCTGTCTTCATCCGTTTCCCACCACTGACAGTCCGGTAGGGAACAAAAAGGGGATTAGTCGAGGAAAATCCTATAAAAGGGTCTCCTTCGGCTTCCGATTCGGCGCCCAGAGGAAGAAGCTGCAAGACAAGCTCCAGGGCTGCCAAAAGGGAAATCCCGAATAATATCAGCAGTATGCGCTGTTTTAGGGTGATTTTTTTTCGGAGAGCTTTTCCAGCACGCTTTTTAACCTTCACGGCAGAGGATTTCCCCGCTCTTGAGTATTGAGTATTCCGGTCATTTAATCGAGATCTGCTGGCTTTTTTTGACTGGCTAGTGAGTCAAAAGCAAAGTGGCAAAAAGTCAAATCCGGAAAAAGGAAACTCTTCAATATTAATATAAAGCGCCCTAAAAGCGCAAATTGTTTTGCAGATTCGAGAGGGCAACGAAGAATATTTAAAGCCGGCGGCCGACAATTGCCCGCGGAACCCTGGGGCTGCCGTATAAAAAGATCTCCCGGCCCAGCAAAAAGCTGGACCGGGAGATTGATCAGCAGTTCTAAAGCTCCTCAGTCTTTAGAAGCCGAACTCGACGGTGAAAAAGTTATCAGAACTCAGCCTGCCCTTGTTGCGATAGGCGTAGTTGAATTGGATTGTCCTTCCCGCAATCTCACGCTTGATTCCACCGCCGAAGCTCAGACCCCGGAATGTCGGGTTGTCACCGATGTACTCATAGCCGAAATCATCGGCGCCTTTGGTGAACTCATCGGTCTGGATCAGCCAGCCCATCCTGAGGGCTGCGGACATGTACGGGGTGAAATTGTAGTTCACCTCGGTTCCTGTGGCGTAGCTGATCGGCATGGTGGAGTTGCGCCAGATTTCGCCTGAAACCAGCCAGTTGGTGCTTTCGCTGGTGAACAGGTTGTAGGAAACCGCAATCTTCACCACCGTAGGCAGGCGGTAGGTGTGTGTCTGGCGGTAAGCCCAGCGGTTCGCCCGGCGCGGGAGGGCGGTTGGATCCGTGGAATAATCCACGTACCCGGAAGGAATCAGGCCGTTTTGACCTTCCGGGCCAACCTCATAGAGCAGGTTGGGCCCGTGCATGGTGATGTTCGTCCCGAGGTTCTGGATGGCGAAGGCGAACTTGATCTCCTTGTCCATCAGCTCGGTGTGGTAAATCGCGCCGGCGTCAAAGGCGAACGCGTTGCCGCCGATATTGTTGAACATTTCCTGGTGGACGTACTTCATGCTCAGGCCGGCCACAAAACGGTCCGAGAAGTTATAGGCGAACGAGCCGCCCATTTGGTAATCGTAAGCGTTAAAAGTACGCCCGATACCCTGGGGGGAGCCAACCGTAGTAATTTCCATTTCCGGGATATCCAGGTATCCGAAGAATCCACCTATAACCAGCTTTCCGTCCCCCAGCGGCGCAGCGGCCGCTACGTAGCTGTAGGTCAGATCCAGGGTATAGTCCACTATGGTGACCATCACCTCCCTGTTCTGCAGGAAACCCAGACCGGCCGGGTTCCACCAGATCGCAGAAATATCATCACAGATAGCAGAGTAGGAACTTCCCAACCCGATGCCCCGGGCACCGACAGGTATTTCCAGAAACTCTGCCGCCCGCACCCCGACAAAGGACGAAGCTTCAGGCCGCCCCTGCACGGGATACTTGTCCAAGCCGCTGTATTCCTGACCCATTACTCCCTGTCCGAAGACATTGGAGACGACGAACGACAGGAGCACCCCGGCTGTCAATAAGGCACTTATAGCCGTTTTCTTTAACATAAATTACCTCCGTCTATACACGAGGAAAGGTTACAGTACCGGCAAAATTTATCGTAAAGCTCCTGGCTTTTAGTTGACGACATAAAATTTGCCGGTGTAGGTCTCTCCTCGAGAGTCCGTCACATGGTAGAAATACAGGCCGCTGGCCACAGTCTGGCCGAAACGGTTCCTCAGGTTCCAGGGCTCCGTTCCGCCGTGGTTGTCATATCCAGTCAATTGCTTGGGCTGGCTGTTTGCATCCAGACGGTCCCAGTCATCGTAATTGCCCCAGCCGTGGCGGTTGGCGCCGATGTGGTTGAGCACATTCACCAGGTGCCCGCCCAGGGAGAAGATGCGGATTGTGCAGCGGTCTGGCAGATTGACGAACTCGATGCGCCGGGAATCAGGCGACAGGTCCAGGAACGAGGTGGCAATGTACGGATTCGGGACGACGCTGATCTTTTCCATCTGGGCGTCTTCCGGATCCTGGGACATGGGCTTGACCTTGATTTCCCACTTGTCCCCCGGATAAGGCGCATCACAATACTGGGTGAACACGGTCTGGTCGCCGTTCCATGTGCCGAAACAATTGGTGACAGTCATCACTGTCCCGGCAGCCGGCATGGAGGTTATATCCGTAAATGCCCACACTATGCCGTTAAGAGCAAGCGCAAACTCGTCCGTATTGTCTGCCGGAATCTTATCCAACATCAGGTTGGCACGCTCCGACTTGGACACACCGGCTTTTACCTCATCAAAGAAATCCATATAAGTGCCGTCAGGCATGAATCCCCAGGCCGCGTCTTCACGATACGGGCTGAACGGAACCGTTCCCCCGCGAAGCTTATCTGTGACCTCGACAGTCATGTCGCCGGCTACAGCCTTCCAGGTCACCTCGAACACGCCTGTTTTTATATAAGATCCAATCGAGGGGCCGGTGCCGATACGGCTATCTACACAGCTTCCGTATTGATTGGCCACCGATGCTCCGGCGTAGCCGCCAGTATTGAAGTCTATGTACACTGGAGCATAGTCCCTATTACCTACCGGGATATCGCTGCGATTGTATAACACATGGACAGCATAGTCGACACCATTAGCGTCCGGGGTGTTAGTCAGGACTTGTTCCACCTCTGCATCCCGGGTTAAAAACGGAGAGCCTGTAGACATCACATTGCCGTTAACGTCCAATAGAGAGATCACCCTCTGCGGGTAAGCCCAGTAAGAGCATCCCCATGCGACTTCGATCCCGGTGCAAGCCACATAACACTTAATCTCCGTGGCGATCCTTTCGTTATTTACCGCCTCGAAGGTGAAATCGAGCTGGGGCTGAAGCAACTTGGGCGCCTCGGTCAGCTTCCCGGCACCGTCGCCTGAGAGCTCGACATAGGCGTTCGGCTCTGTCGCCGGACCCACATAAGAGAAGCCGTTCAGGTCTGCGGCTTTGAAGTTCGAGGCATCACTGTGCGGGATCACGCTATAGAGACCACCCGGGCCCGGCTTGTTCCACACCTTGCCGCTCGTAAGCTCAGGCAGGCTGAACGACTCGCCAGTGGCCACATCGTAATTCAGGTCGTAAGGCACCAGGGCGTACCAGATCTTCATTCCATTGCTCATCCGGTAGAGCGGGGTATCGTCCGCAGATCTGTCTATATAATAAAAAGTGATGTCACCCGCAGACTTGCTGCACTCAAAAATCAGCTCCGAGTGGGAGTCTGAGGGGCCCACGTAGCTCCGGTAAAGCCTGTAGCCCTCGAAGTCGTACTCCCTGTACACCCCATTGGGGTCCAGCTCGGGGTATTTCTGCAGGAAGGAGTAATAGGCATCCGGAGTGTGGATATTGATATCGCTCCAGGTGATTGTCACCTGCTCATTCCCGGGGATGACAGTCAGCGAGGGAGGACTCGGTGTTTCAGGAACAATGTACCCTCCCTCAAATACCAGCTTGGCTACTTCCCTGTAATCATGCACAGGCTGAAGCTGGGACTGCACCTCGGGGTCGTCGATAAAAGCAATCTCCGATCTGGGCATAGTGAACGGCGAATTCGCGGGGTAAACGAACATGATCACGAAGTCGCAGCTCATGCTGTCCCGCGGGGCCACGTTGTGCACTGCACCCCAGAACTGGTAATGGTTGTAAGCGTTCCGTTCGCCCCAGATCCACTGGTTGTAACGGCTATCTCCGGGATCGAGCAGACCCGGCCAGCCGAAAATCTGCTTGCCGTTCCAGGGGCTCATCGTGCCAGTCCAGATGTACTCCGAGTGGCCCTTGCCCAGTGAAACATTGTATGTCTTGATAAAGGAATAGCCGCTCTCCATAACATCCTCGCTGCCGCCGAACCCGAACTCGGTGCTCCAGCCGTGCTCGATCAGGTTGGTCGGCACCATTTTCTCACCCTTGAACTCGGGAGCCCTGATCAGGGCGTGAGCTACCATGAAGGGCGGGCCCTGAAAATCTTCGATACCGTCACGGTCACAGATAACATGGGTGGCCGAGGGGTTATGGAAGGCCCAGCCTTCATCCCGGACGCCGATATATCCGCCGTTGGCCACGAGATAGTGGAATGTCATCTCGTGCCACATCTGGCCGTCCGGGGTATTGGCTACGCGGTCGCGAAAACCCGCTACCGGGTTCCACTTGATGTACTCGGACATGTTGCGCAAGAACATGTGACCGTAAACCATATTGTTCGATTCGCCATAGTTCAAGAGATGGAACCGGAACTCCTGGGAAAGGCCGTGGCCTTGCCCGTCACCATTCATTGCATCTCCCTGGCGGAGAACGATCGTCTCAGCGCCGTGGAGAATAGGAGCTCCGCTTGCGGTCCTGCCTTCGCGGAACTCGGGGTACCATTCCGCCAGGTCATCCGCATCAGTGGAGACCTGTACGCGGTTATGGTCTATCCGGTTGGCAGCCTGGTCCATGCTCTCACCGGCTGCAAAGGCTGCTGCCAGCTCGTCATAGGATTCCAGTGAGGAATTCATGCCCTGCATCAGGCAGCCCCTGCAGGGGTGGCCCATGGTGTCCTCAGCGGTACCGTCACCGTCAAGGTCCCTGGCAGTCATGATCCCCCAGTTCCACCGGCCGGTCTTGAAAATGTTTGCAGTTCCCCTGGGGAACGTGTGGCTGCCCATAATTGGGCCGCTCCAGCCGAGACGAAAAAGCATCCCAACATTGTTGCCCTGGGCGTTATAGGAATTCTTCCACTCGGCATTAGCCTGGGTGGCCAACGCTGCAATCAGGGCAACCAGGGTTAATTTTATCAGCTTAAATCTATTTTTCAGCATAAGATATCTCCTGTAATTTCACCGCTCTGATCCAAGCAGTATCAACAGGTTCAGGCTGATAAGCTTCTACCGTAGTCAGAAGCTGAAATCCAGCCCGCAACGTATTTGCCTGGCGTTACCCCAAGCCTTCTTGTCCATAGTGCCCTCCATCACACTATAGGCAATTGCACCCTGGGCCTGTTCCATCAAAGTCAGAACGCCGTCCTGGTTGTAATCTGAGTTGAACCAGACCTTTTGCTCATACGTGAGGTCATCGCTCCAGGTCATTTCCACTCCGCCGCCTGGCACCCAGTAGTAGCCTTCATAGCTCAATCCGCTGGGGTAAGGCGTGGGCAGCTTGAGGTTGAGCATGTTGTAAATCTCGGCGAAGACACCCAGCCTTCTGGTGGCCCCGAGTCGGAAGCTCTTCGAGAGCCTCAAAGTGAGGTCGTACTGCCAGCGGCCGCGGAAATAGTTGACACCGCCGACCGGCCTGCCGCCGCGCCAGGTCATGTAGCGCATGTCCTCAGCGGCTGTAAGGGTTCCTGAGGTTCCATAGGTTCTGATCCGCTCGTATGCCGGCGAGCCGCTCATCAAGGTGAAGACGGCGTAAGTCCTGAAGTCTTTCAGGATTGTATTGTACAGCGTACCCGTCTTGAAATCCTCCGGGAACATGTAGTTGAGAGTGACTGTCATTTTGTGGGTCACATCCCCGTCGATCGGGCGGATCTCATCCGGCGGGGTGTAAGTTTCGCCTGTCGCCGGATCGAGGAATTGATCCCAGGCTGAGGTGGTGTTGTACACACTGCCCGTGGTCCTGGAGAACTGGAGCGTGTACATCAGGTTGAAGGCGAAGTTGTTCGCGAACCTTTTCCTGAGGCTCAGGTCCAGGCCTTTGATATTCCCGTTGTCCCGGTTGGTGTAGCCCTCCCAGTAATCGCGGAACCGGCGCTCCATGTGCCAGGCATAGTAGTCCCGGAAGAAGCTCTTTTCAGCCAGGTTTCCATCCACGTCCCGATAGTAGGCCACCATGTCTACTACTATGTCTTGGGACAAGAGGTAGCTTAAGCCTGCCTCGAACGCGTCTGTGCGGGAATACTCGAGGCCGCCCGGGTTCGAGCCGCTATAGATAAACGGCATCTGGGGCAACTGTGTAAAGACCCCGTAGGCGAACCTTAACTGTGACTTGTCCGTGACCGGAAAAGCCACGTCAAAGCGGGGTGACCACTCCGAGATGTTCTTGGGGAAGTAACTCTCGCCCCACTGGTCTCCATAGCGGAAGCCCCAGTTGTCCTTGGGATCGAACCTGTCATAGCGGATGCCGTAGTCAAGGACAAAATCACCCACGTCAGTTCTGTTCTGAAGGTAAAAGGCGTACATCCTCGGATGGTAGGCGAACTGGTTATGCACATCGCGAGCGCCTGACATATTGTGAATATCAAACCTCAGGTTAGAGAAGTCGAGATATTGCCCTCCGATCTTGGCGCGATTCCATCTGTCCCACTGGAAGTCGACATCAAGCTTGTAGTTGCTCTGATGCTCACGCAGGTAGAAGTAACTCAGCCAGTAGAGATCAGTGCCTACGATCAGCCTGAACGGCGTCTCCACATTGATATTGCGCTCCCAGCCGCCCCACCCGTTCGGGAAATAGATCGCCGCATCAGGGGAACCCGTCGTAGGATACTCCCTGTTCGGGAAAGTCTCGATCTCGAACGGGATATCGTGCGGCGCCCAGCTCATGAAGGTATTATCGTGGTAATAGTTTTCCTTTAGAGTGGCGCTGCTGACATCCTGGGTCCTGAAGTTAGTGTAGCGTAACTGTAAGGAGGCGTGGCGCTGGGCGGTACGGTAAAAATCCCAGTCGACGCCGGCCAGGTAGTTGGCTGTGCGGGTTCTCCTGGCGTAAGACTGTGGCATGTAGACTATCGTATCGGGGTCTAACTCCCAGGCCCGGTCCGGAAGCATGCCCGGGGTGGCTATGCCAGTATAGAAGTAGCTCCCGTCATCCCTGGTCGGATAGGAGTTCTGGGGCCTGGAGAACTGGCCGGTAGCGATAAATTTCAATCCCTCGATCGGGGAATAGGTAATTTTCCCTGAAGCTAGTGTCCTGTCGCCCCAGTTACCCGGTAACCGAACCGGGTTCGGGGCAGTGAACAAAGCGGGACTTTTCCCGGTCTTCGAAGCATAGAATTCCCGCCCCAACTGGAGTTTCTCCAGGGTGAAAACGGGCTGCAACTCTCTGGTGCCCAGCACCGGGTCGTTGCGCACCGCTTGGTTGAGATGCCTGACAAAGTCCTCATTCACTCCCCGGAAACCTTCGTCGGCGTGGGTCGGGCTTCTGTCGGCCATGCCCTGGATCTCGCCGGAGACATGGAAAAACAGGTTGTTAATACCGGGAATGGGCCCGCCAAGAGAGGCCACTACCTGGTTGTAGCCCCAATCGGCAGTGCGGGGATTCAGCTCGTCTGTGGTCACGCGGACACTACCCCGGTATCTCTCGGTGCCTTCCTTGGTGACGATATTGATGATACCGGACTGCGCGTTGCCGTACTCGGCCTGGAACCCGCCGGTGAGGATATCGACTTCCTCGACCGCACCGGTGGAGAACTCAAGCGGGGTGGTGTCTTCACCCAGAGAGCCCTCTTCCTGTTCCCAGACCCAGCCCAGACCGCTGCGGAAAGGATCGGCGGTGTAGTTTCGCACTGTAACGCCGTCCACCACCATCGCTTCCTCGCCCAAACGGCCGCCGCGAATACGCAGACCGCGTCCAAAAGCATCCTGTCCACCGCTCTGCACTCCCGCCTGAAGAACCATCAGGTCTTCCAGCTTGGTGACCGGAGTCTCTGCGATTGTCTCCACTGTCATCCTCTGCTTGGAGACAGTCTGGTCTCTGGGGATCATAGGCTCTGCTTCCCCCTGGACCGTGATCCCGGTCAGCTCGACGATTGTCGAGCTCAGATCTGCGTTAACAGTGGTTGTCTGGCCGGCCAGTATAAGCTGGTTGGCGATTGTCGTTTTCTGATAACCGGTAAAAGTGATCGTAATGTTCCGGTGACCCGGGGGAACATTAAGAATAAAATAGTAACCATCAGCGTTGGTCACATTCCCCAGCCGGGTGCCCTCTATGGTTACCTGTGCACCCGCTAAAGGCTGGCCGGTATCCTTATCCTTTACCGTACCCTCAATCTTACTGGTGCTAAGCTGTGCGTAACCAGCCACCCAAAAGAGCAACGCTGCTAAGGCCACAAGCAAGCCTGTGACCGGAAACCCAAAGCTTTTTTTAAACATACAACTTATCCTCCCTTAAGTTGGGATTTAATGACATTCAACAAGGCTTATTTTCAACCAGTCTTCCACCTCCTTTCGAAAAGTCGGAAACCTGACTCTAATCTTTCCAAACTCCAGCACTTACAATAAGCATTTACGCAATAGACAAACCTCCGCTAAAGTTTATTATATGCAAGACAATACTTCGGACTTTAACAATAATGCTCCATAAGCATGCCTCCTGAGGAAAAGTTTTTAAACGATAAAAAGGCAAGTTTTAAATCATACAAAAAGTTATCCCGCCTCAATGTGGCCTGCCTCTCAAATCCAGGCCAAAAATTTCTCGAAATATAAAAGCCCGGTCTCATAAAATATTGTAGCTTTTGAATAAATCCTTAAGGACCATGGCTTGAGCACCCTCGAAAGAAGGGGTTTTCAAGGAGCTCGGGATAAACAGTTCTCGGATTGGAACTACCTGAAAAACGGTCTGTAGCTCCATTTGATGGATCAGTTCAGGAAAAGCCAGATCCCAGACCTGAACTATTTTGCCAGCGACAATGATTCGTTCAGGACCGAGCCCGTTATTAATGCTGGCGATGCCTACCGCCAGGTAACGGGCTGTCTCTTTGAGAGCGCGCACGGCATGGTGATCCCCCTTGCGGGCCAGATCGATCACCTGCTGCATGTTTTGCTCTATCGCCTCTATGCCAGTATCGCAATTACGGCCGCTGCACTCATTGTAGCGCCTGACAACCGCGAGATCGGAAGCGTTATCTTCCCAGGTGTTGTTCGGGGTTATCTCTTCCCATTTGCCGTCAATTTTAATCAATTGCTGGCCGAACTGCCCATCGAGGCTGTAAGCCCCATGGTAGAGTGTTTTGTTGATAATCAGGCCCACTCCGATGCCCTCACAGACCCAGAGAAAGACAAAATTGTTCAGGTCCCTGGCCTCCGGGGCAAACCACAGTTGGGCCAGAGCCCCGGCTCTGCCGTCATTTTCGACAAACACCTTGCAGCCCGCCTGTTCTTGGACAATCTGTCTGACATTAATGTTTGCCCAATCATGGGAATAATCCCAGTAAATGATCCCCTCTGCATGGTTGACCAGTGAGGGGACAGATACTCCAATCCCAACCATCGGCGTGCTAAAGGAGCGGGTCAGTTCGCTAATAATCTTTCCGCACTTGGAAAAAAACCGCTTCCCATCGCCACCCTCTGTCTTAGTCACCCTTTTTTCGAGCACATGCCTGGAGAGATCGCAGACCGCCAGGGTCGTTTCGATGTGCCGGACGTCAATCACTCCTACCAGTCTGCTTTTCTCGTTAAGCCTCAGGATAATCGGCTTCCGGCCGATTGTACTCTCACCCAGGCTGTCCTCGTAAATCAGCCCGTCCTCGATCAGCTCACCCACTATGCTGGAGATTGTAGACTTTTTCAAACCGGAAAGCTTTGAAATCTCCGAGCGGGAAATAGGTGCTTTTTCCCGGATGATGTTAATCACGTTTGTCCGGTTAATGAGCCGCATGATCTTGTGATCAGCGGGAATGACATTGCCGAAATCGAACTTCATCAGGCGATTCTCTGTCAAATTCTTTTTCGATTAATTCCGATTGTTGAACCCATTCAATACTGCCAAAACATAAATTAAGAAATCAGCGGGCGCTTTTTCATAACTTGTAAATGGGTGTTAAGGAAGGTTGTTTTTGGGCTGGTATGACCTATTTTCCGGAACCTAAAGCTTAAATAAATTCACAAGCCCCTGGTCGAAGAAAAGTCAAGAAATTTGTTTGTTAGTATTAAAAACTAATACGTATTATTATAAATAGTCCAGGTCAAATAATCAATACCTTTTTCAGAATATTGCATCGGACATGACCCAATTATTTTTTTCAACAATATTTTTTTCTTGACACAAATCCTCAATTTCCTGAAAGCCCCTTTGCGAATCCCGATCTGTTACCGTATTTTATCCAACAACTCTCTGGAAGTATTATCCCCCGCAAAAAGAAATTAATCACAATAAAATACGATTGAGAATTTCACATTTGATTTGTCAATCCAAGTTAATTAGCTTGGATCAGCATTCAGGAACACGGGTAAAATGACACTGATTCCAATTTAAACCAAACAAACACCTGAATCTTGCCTGGAGGGACAATCATGTTTGAAAAACAGTTCAGTAGTGCGCACAAATCGTTTATCCGCAGGGCCAGTTTTTTTCTATCTCTCTATGCCATAATAGTACTGGCAGGCAAGCCACAGGCTGCCTCGGGGCAGGGGAAAGAGGCTCCCGAGTCTTTGTCCGGAGAAAGGGCCGGCAAGATCGAGCGCCGGTATGCGATGCTTTATGGCGATGAGCTCTACGAGCTGATCAAAGAGCGCCCGCTGTCCTGGCTGCCCCTGGGGATCCTCGAAAAACACGGAGCGCACCTGCCGTGGGGCCTTGACGGGCTCAAAGCATACGAGGTATGCCTGTATCTGTCGGAGCGGCTTGGAGGCGTGGTCCTGCCTGCGAACCATCTGACAGGCGTGCACGGTGACCGCCGTGAAGATCAGACCGAGACCGAATTCCGCGAGTTCCACAGATCCGTGGGAGATTTCATGTACCGCGAGCAGACTTTTCGCGCTTTTCTTGACGAGACATTTGAAGGTCTTTCGAATATCGGCTTCAAGGTTATCGTGGCCTATACCGGACACTACCCGGAGATCCAGACAATAATTCTCAGGGAGGCGGCTGAAGCTTACACCGCTACCGGCAGGGCAACCGTAATCCCGTTCTGGGAACCGCTGGCCTGCGGCGGGGGAGACCACGGCGGAAAGTGGGAAACATCTATCTACATGGCCCTTGTCCCGGATGGGGTGCGGCTTGATGCCATCCGGGATGAGAAAACCGGAAAGGCCGGTTACTACCGGGGCCAGCCTGTTCTCAAAGACACCTCGCTGGATCTCGGCCGGAAAGCGCTCGGGATGATCGAGGCCTATTTGACCAGGGAGGTCGATCGGGCGCTTAATACAAACTAAAACAGAGGGGCAAAGGGACAGAGGGACAAAGGCACAGAGGGACAAAGGCACAGAGGGACAAAGGCACAGAAGGGCAAAGGCACAGAAGGGCAAAGGCACAGAGGGACAAAGGCACACAGGGGCAAAGGCAAAAAGGGGCAAAGACACAGAATCTTTTATATATAAGTTCTTTTATGCAAATAATGTATGGAAACCGCCAAGCCTTCAAATGCAAATCGAGCGAGAAAAACCAGGGGTTTTTATAAGGAATGGATATTCTGGTAAGGGAGGCAGGTTATAGAATTGTAATTTCTCAACCGCCGAGGGAGGGGGGTGGCGGCTGTGCGACTGGAAGTCGCACAGACCGCTGCGCTTCCAAAGCGCAGCGGTGCGCATTTCATGCGCCCGCCA
>Ga0307379_10003120_pt1 | contig 24152 bp, 7 predicted proteins | sample UN2MG_FD_202237 | JGI IMG/M metagenome (GOLD analysis project Ga0307379, IMG submission 202237) | Soil microbial communities from Risofladan, Vaasa, Finland - UN-2 | ecosystem: Environmental > Terrestrial > Soil > Coastal area > Acid sulfate soil | place: Finland: Risofladan, Vaasa | collected...
GCCCGGCGACGTTCATCGTCAGCCTGTCGAACCCCTACGCGCAAGAGGTCACCGTCGACCTGGCCACGCTTTCGGGCACGGCGAAGAAGAACAAGGATTTTCAGGCGGTGCAGCAGACGGTCGCGTTTCGGCCGGGCGAGACGACGAAGCTCGTGAGCGTTCCGACGCTCAGCGATCTTACGGCGGTCGAGGCGAAGGATTTCCTCGTGGTGCTCTCCAATCCGGTCCACGCGACGCTCGACACGGCCGTTGGCCTGGCGACGATCGTGCCGGCCGGGGATTTGGCGTTGGCGGTCGATACCGCGACCGAGGTCGGACCGGCGGAACCATCGCTCGATTCGGCCACGTCGGAGTTTCTCTTCGACGACGGAGGCATGATGACCATGGACGGGGGCGGCGGTGCCTGGCTCGATGTTTGGGAGCCTTGGGGCGACGAAGGTGATGCACTGCAATTTCCCGTTACCATCTGGGGCTATCCGGGTTACCCGGTGTACGTCAACTGGCACACGGAAGGCAACACGGCGTCATCGGGCAAGGATTACGAGGGTGCCAGTGGCACGCTCAAATTCAACTACGAGGGCGAACAGCAATCGATCTCGATCACCACCTATTGGGACTCGAACGGATCCGAGGGCTGCGAGTATTTCTCGATCATATTCGAAGAAAACGAGGACGTGTGGTCGCCCTGTCCAGTCTATGGCTATATCACCGATCTGGCTCCCCCGACGATCACCATCGAGGACGCGTATGTGGCGGAAGGCGACTGGGCCTGTTTCAGCGTGACGTTGTCCGACGATCCATACAAGAGTTACGCGGTGGATATCACTTGGGAGACGTTGAACGGCACGGCGCGGGCGGATGACAACGACTTCGATGCCGACGACGGCACGCTCCATTTCAGCTACTCCGGCGAGTCGGCGTGCATCGACGTGGCCACCAACGACGACTCGGTGTACGAATCGGACGAGACGTTCTACGTCAAATTGTTCGACAGGGAGTCGGACGCCCCGCTGGACTACGGCGAGGCCTCGGCCACCATCAGCGACAACGACACGATGCCCTCGGCGAGCATTCAATCCGACGCCTACGCCTACGAGAGCGACAACAACACGAGTTTCACGGTGACGCTTTCCAATCCGTCCTGGGAGGAAGTGACCGTCTACTATGAAGCCTCGGACGGCAGCGCCACCTACGGCGAGGATTACGAGTTCCCGGAGGGCGACGAGGGCTACATCACGTTCGCTCCCGGCGAGACGAGCGCCGAGATTTGGATCGACCTCCTGGACGACTCGGTTTATGAAGGCAATGAAGACTTCAGCGTCTACTTGACCGACGCTTACGGGGCCGATATCGACTCCGACTACAGCGTGGGCTACGCCACCATCGAGGACAACGAGGACGTTCCTTCGGTGAGCATCGACAGCCCCGTCGCGGCGGACGAATACGACGCCTACGTTCCCTTCACGGTACGACTCTCGCACCCGTCGGCCTTCAACGTAACCGTCTACTATCACACGATCGACGGCACGGCCACGGCCGACGACGATTACCAAAGCGCGGACGATTCCATCTCGATCAGTCCCGGCCAAACGGAGGCGACGATCCCTATTGGGCTCGAGAACGACTCTATATACGAGCCCGGCGAAGACTTCTCGGTCAGCCTCACCTATGCCGATGGGGCCGACATCGACAACAGCATCGGCCTGGCCACCATCAACGACGACGATGTGCTTGCGGTTGATGATGTGGCTTACACGACCGAAGATTCGGAAGTGAACATTCCCATCTTGTCAAACGACCTAGGTGAACCGGACTGTGTCGGAAGCGTAAACACCGACGTTCACGACACCCAGGGGCGCGTTTCCATTAACTCTGACGGAACAGTAACTTATTATCCTTATGGTCGGTTCGAGTCGCTTGACACGGGCCAGGTGGCGGAAGACCGCTTCACCTACACGATGACAAACGCCAACGGATCTACAGACGAAGCCGTCGTCACCGTCACAATCTTTGGGGTTGCCGAACCGCCGGTCGTCGTCCAACCCCCGGGAGATGTGGAACTGAATCTTGACGGCAACTCGGTATCAACGATCGACCTGGACGGCGTGTTTGGTGACTTCAACGATCCGGAGTCTTCGTCATCGTTTACTTATGGTGCGAGCAGTGACGATACCGACCTGGTGACCGTCTCAATCGACGAAGCCAATAACGAACTCGACCTGACCGTAGTCAGTGACAACCCGGGCACGGCGACGGTTACGGTGACCGGCACGAACCCGGCCACGGGGCAATCGGCGACAACAAGCTTCACTGTGGTGTGCAACGGGCAAGCACAGGAGTCCCCCAACGATCCACCGAACGTCGTAAAACCCCTTCCCGATCTGGTGTTAAGCAGGCACGAGCTTGTTTTTCCCGGCACCGAGGTTACGCTATCGGACTGTTTCGCCGATTCAGACGACGACCCGCTGACCTACTCGGTCGAGTTCGTCGAGGAACTCGATGGTGAGTTCAACTACTGGGTCAATGGTTCAACACTCTGCTTCGATCTCGGTCCGGACGCGATGAAGGGCCGAGCGGTGTTCACTGTGGGTGCCGACGACGATCCGACGGATTCGATACCTCCGGTCACCGATTCGTTTCATGTGATGATCCTGCCGGAGAACGATGCGCCCACCGTCAGCGGAGACCTGACGATTGGGATGAACGAGGATGAGAGCCCGAGGGTCGTCGACCTGGAGGATCACGTCACCTTCGAGGACGACTTCCTGGTGCCCAACGACAGCCTCTTGCTGACGGTCGATAACCCCGCACCCTACCTTGCCATGGTGACACTCGACGGCACGGAACTCCGAGTCGAGCCTTGGCCGAACGCCAATACCGCGAATGAGTTGGACCGGCTCGTTCCGCTGGTAATCACTGCGACCGATCCGGAGGGGCTATCCGTCAAGTCGACAGTCAATTTGGTGATTTACTGGGAGAACGATGCTCCGGAAGCCCTTCCGACGACATTGACCACCGATGAGGACGTGTATGTCGACCTTGATCTGCGAGAGCTGGTCAGCGACGTGGAGACATCCGATGAGTTGCTGCAATTCGAGGTCTCGGACGCGATGAACGGTGACGTGGAGATACTCGAAGACGGATACACGGTGCGTTATACGCCAAACCCGGACTTTTTCGGACAGGGAAGCTTCTTCTACCGCGTAACCGACCAAGGCGACGGCGGCGTCGACGCAATCACCGTCGGGCCGGTGCGGATCGATGTGACGGTCAATTCGGTCAACGATGCGCCGATAAGCTACCCGTCCTTCTTGCCGTGCCCGCCGCCGTACAACTCCTCGGCCGGGCTTCAGCAGTTCAACTTGACAGGGTTGTTCGCTGACACGGAAGACAGTGACAATCTGACCCTGGAAGCGTTCGCAAGCCACGGAACGGCCGACATTTTCGCAGCAGGGCCGCAAATGTCCGATTGGACGCTTCAGTTCGAGCTGGAACCGGACAGTTTCGGCTGGGCCACCGTCACGATTCGGGGCACCGACAGCGGCGGGCTCTATGCCGAGGAGAGTTTCGATGTTATCGTCAATCGCAACCGGACGGCGTACGCTGTCGAGGGGCACCAACTGGCGCTGACGGCCCTTAGTGTCGACTTCAATCTCTGGCCGTTGGAGGAAACGCAGTTCGAACTGGGACAGATTTCACCACAGCCCTCCGGGGCGGCGCCGAGCATCAGCCCGCAAGGGGACCTTACCTGGACACCTTCCGAGGAGGACGGAGGCCATACGTTTTGCGTGGAAGTGGTCGGCACCAATGCCGGAGCCGGGGCAAGCACGTCACAGGATATCCGCATCGTCGTTCTGGAAGAGAACACGGCGCCGGCGCTTGTTACTTCGGCGTTCTATCAGGCTGATCCCGCGGATGAGGGCATTGAGACATCTTTCTCGGTCTCGGCGTTCGCCACGGACTCGGATCTGCCGGCCGAAGACCTGATATATAGTCTGGAAAACGTGCCGCAGGAAATGTATAACGTCTCGGCGTCCGACCACGAACCGCATATTGATGCGCAAGGCGTTTTTCATTGGACGCCGTCGGAGGTGCATGGACGACAATTGCCGTACGAGTTCAATGTATGCATCACCGATGCCGGCGGGCGCACGGCCGTGAACGAGTATATGCAGAGCGCCTGTCGAGTGAGCATCGCGGTCAACGAAGTCAATTCGCCGCCGGAGATTGAGCCTATCTCGGATTTCTACGTCAATACGGCGGATGACGCCAGTTTCAAGGTGTACGCCGCCGATCCCGACGATCCTGAGGGCCCGCTCTCGTTTTCGTTAGAGTTCCCGGAGGGAACGCCCGGCTCGATACTGTATTCCCTGCAGGAACGCAGCCAGGGCGATTGCATTCGCTGGACGCCCATCGCGGCCCCCCCTGTAGGCAACTATACGATCACAGTTAGGGTGAGTGACGATGGGCCGGAACCCAGCACGGCGTCCTTCGCATTGCATGTGGAGGATGTAGCCGGGACGCCCGATCTGGTCAACGCTACGGCCGTCGAATCCGACTACCAATCCGTCAGCTTCTCGTCGGAAAATGACCCTGCGCAGTGGGTTGAGTTCTCCCTGCCCGCCGACCTGAACTGGAGCCTGTTCTCCCCAACAGGAGAAGTGACCCTAGTTCCCCAGCATCCTCTTGGAACTGACAAGGTTGCACTCGTCAATAGTAATACGGTGCGTTGTACGGTCACACCGGCGGATGTTGGGGCGTACAGTTTCTTTGTGCGGGGACAAGACGGCACGGCTGAGGCCGTGGTAAAGCTTTATCTCAGTGTGAACGTGGGAGAGCAGAAAGCGGTCGTGGCGCACGATGACCTCGTGCTGATCACGCCTGACTCATCTAAAGCCCCCGTGTCTGTTCTTGGAAATGACGTGGGCTACGATCTAGTGGCAACAGTGAACGCTGCCAGTGGGCCTTCGCATGGCACTTTGGCCGCCGCGAGTACCACGGAGTACTTTGAATACACACCCACATCCGGTTACCGAGGTCTCGATTTCTTTACATACACGATCACGAGCACTCAGGACCTGATCAGCAATACGGGACTCGTGGTCTTGTGGGTCGGCGTAGACTATGAATTCCCAGCCGCGGTAGATTTCGCGTTGCAGGAGGGCATTTCGGTCATGCCGCTGAACACCGGCTTGGAGGAAGGTGCCGCGCACAACGGTGTCCCGTGGCTCGATTACGAAGAAAACGGAATCGTGGCCGGCGACCCGGATCTGTATGGCGCTACGCTGACTTTGCACAACACCATGGCGGTCGACCATTATGGGGCGTGGTCGATCAGCCTTCCGACAACAACTGGGCCAGAGCGAGGACGGGGCATACGGGCCTACAGAACGGCCGGTGCAAATGGCTTTGAAGAGATTGTCAGCGGGCAGCTCTACTACGTCGAAGATCCGATTCCTGCCGGCGGTTCCCATGCCATCGATCTGATCCTCGAGGCTGAAACCACCATGCCGCTGCCACCTACTGTGTACTACTATCCCGCCGTGAAGTTGCCATCGGGCGATCCGGACGCCGATTTTTACCGGTACCTCAAGGAATTCTGGCCGGACCAAGGACTTATCCCTGGCGAATCGGTTGCGGCCACCCCATATTTCTCGGCACAGGAGGTTGCGTTGACCGTGAAGGACTTGGACGGCCTGGAAAAGGAAACGACCGTTGCCGTAGTGCCGCCCATCGAGGAGGGCGACTCTTTGGCAGCGACTTTCTCGTTTCCCTGGTGTGGCGATTACTATCGCGTGACGTTCGAGATTCCCGATTACTTGCAGCTCAGGTACAACGATCAGGTGCTCACGCACGATGGCCAGAACTCAATTGATATAGTAGACCCGCCAGTGTACTTCTCGATCGAGGGCATCGGGCTGGATTCGGCTATGGCGCCGCTGGTGGCGACGGCTGTTCCCGTAGACGCTCAAGGCAATCCCCGGCACGATCCACCGGTGACGTTCACCGACAGCTTCCAGGTGGGTGTTGCGTCCATTGATTTGACCATTGCCGGGCTGACCAACGAGCAAGAAGAGACGTGCTGCGCGTACATTCCGCTAAATGACGACTTCGACGAAGGCAACGACCATCCGGTACCGGGATGCGCGGATCCCGTAACGGACAACAATCGTTCGCGCGGCCTGGACGTCTCAGTTGTTCCGGGGATCGTGACTACGGACGACGAGCTGGTTGCCGCCGACGACGAGCTGGTTGCCGCCGAGGTGACCATTGATCTGGTCAATGGACTGACCGGCGAGTATTGGATCGAGCTGGAGGCTGCGTCAGACCCGAGCCGGCAGGTACGCATCTGGAATTCCGACGGCACGCCCGCTCCCACGAGTCGGGAAACCGCCGTAGCGGTCAATGGCGATACGACGTTTCCATTGCTTATTGAGGGACTTCAGGCAGGTGGCGGACCCATAACTCTCACGGCTCGCTTTGCTCCCGAAGGTAGCACCCACTTCGCAGGCACTGTCTTCGATCAAGCTCAAATCCAGGTGACAGCCCTCGATCTGGACATCGATTCGGATAATGACGGCGCGATTCGGGCACCGGATGACTATTGGATCGAGGAGACGATCGAATCTGACGCCGCCCTCCCCGGCAAGTATATCGCAGTCAACGATGGCGACGCGGACGGCGACGGGTTGGTTGACTTCGCCGACGGATTCGACCTGGACGGATCAGGCAGCGGCGCGGATTACTTTGCCAGCAATCAGTTTACGCCCTTGCGACTGGAACTCTCGCAGCCGTTTGAACTGAATACGGCGCAAATCAGGTTTGTCTACAGCGGATCCGATCCCCAGGGTGTCGATCTGACCGACGGTTTGTACACTCCGGACCTGGGAGAACCGGGTGAGCCAGCAGGACTGAGGATCTGGACCAAATCCGGTTCTGACGCGAGAGTCAATACGCCTGTCGATCAGGGCGGCAACTACGTCGTGCCGGACCAGCCTTACACCGTGGCGTTGTTCAGCCCATTAGACGGCGCGATGAACTTCTACGTCGAAGGAATTCTGGAAGGAGAGTTCGAGATCCGGGCCGAAGTCGATCCCGACGGCCCGGGACCGGCCGGCTTCGTGGTCGGCGACACGATCCGCGTTAGTGTCGTCGGGGCCGATTTGGACGTCGACAGCGACAACAATGGGACAATCGATTCGACGCCATACAATCTCGAGGACCAGGCGGAAGCGGCTTCCGGTGCGTTCGGAAAGGTGGTGCCGGTCAACAAGGGAGACGCTGATTCCGACTTTGTGCCGGATTTCGCCGACGGAATCAACCTCTTCGGCAACGACGCGGCCGTGGCTGGTATGGCTTTCACTCGCGTCGATTTCACGATCCCCGACTTCGTCGATCCACAGACGGCGACCTTGCGATTCGATTATTCTGCGTCTGATCCTGCACTGGTCACGTTCGATCCCGTCGCATCGACCTACGCTTTGCCGACCAACGGGCATCTACGACTATGGAACGTGCCCGGCAACCAGGCCCGTAAGGTAGCCGACATACGCGCCGGCGGGAATTTCGTTACTCCGCTGAACGAGTACCGGATATCGCACTTCTCTACTCCGGGAACGCTCTACCTGGAAGCCGTCCGGGCAGACACTGATACGTTCGAAATAACCTTCGAGGTCGATCCGGATGGCCCCCTGGGACCTGCCGGCTACATGGTTGCGGACACGGTCGTTGTCTCCGCGGTGGAAATCAACCTGTGCATCGACAGCGACAATTCGGGTGAACTGCAACAAAACGCCGCAGAAGACCAACGGGAATACTTCGATTCCCAGGCGGGTTCCGTCCCAGCCGATTTCCTCGGCAAGGTCATCCCGGCAAACGACGGAGACGCCGACGTGGACGGGATCCCCGACTTCGCCGACGGGTTCGATACGGACGGAAACGGTCAGGCCGATGACGGCGCCAGTGAGCAGTTCACGCCGGTGATCGTCCAATTTATCGGTCCTGCTGCGTTGTTCAGCGCGAACGCCACCAAGATCTATTTCGATTACGATGTCTCCGACCCAGGCGGAGTCGTTCGGGAGAGTCACGAGGAGAATCAGCCCTACGACCCCACGCACACGCCGGCCGCCGGCGGCCTCCGACTTTGGGATCGGGACGGGAACGTCGCGCGAAACGCCCAAGACTTGACCACCGAATTGGGCAACTATCTGGATCCCTCTGCCGTCTACACCAGAGAACAGCTCTCCGAAACGTTCTATTTGGAGGGCATTGAGCACAGTAGCAGCTTTGCCGATCAGGCCATCAAAGTCTATCTCGACTTGGACGGCGGTGAGGTTCCCGATTATCAACACGCGCTGCTGATGGATGCGATTAGCGTCACGGTGGTTCAAATCGATCTGGATATCGACACCGATAACGATGCAACGACCAACCGCGAGGTGTTCGAAGATCAGTTCGAGGCAATGCACGCCACGCCGGACAACGGCATCGACCCAGCAGACTTTCCGGGCCACGTAATCTATGTGAACGTCGGGGATGAGGACGACGATGGAATTCCGGACTTCGCCGATTTTCATGGAGACAACGACCACAACGCAAGTGCGACCTTCTCGCCGATCACGCTGGAAATCCCCGCGCCGATCGATACGGATGTTGCTACCATTCGGTTTGACTACAGAAGCAGCACGCCGGCGTACGTCAAACAGCAAGCCGTCGTTCAGCGTCTGCATTATGTGCCCAGCCTGGCAGGGAATCTCCGACTGTGGAACGTAGATGGTACGACGGACCGCGATCTTAGGGTGGCATCGACATCCGGAGGCAATTACGTCGCTCCAAATGATTACTTCGCGTTCTCCGATTTGCTGGGGTCGGAGCGACAGATCACCGTCTACGCCGAAGGTATACGTCCCAGCGACCAATGGGCGGAGGAAGAGATCATCGCCTTCGTCGATCCCGATGGCCCCGACGGCGTCCTCGACGAACTGGTGCTCGATCGCGTCCGACTCACCGTGGTCGCTGGCGAGGTATCGGTCGTAGCCACCAACGCCTATGCGGCCGAACCTCTCGAAGAGGGCAGCGACGTTGACGATGTGGGCGCCTTCACGATCAGTCGTGGTGAAGGCAACGTTTACGGCGAGCTTACCGTCTCGTTCAGTCTCGCCCAGGGCGACGACGGCGATGCCACTCTTTATCAGGACTTCCTACTCTCGACCTCCCCGGAGAGTCACCTGTTCTCCGACCCATCCGATCCTGACGTGTTTACCGTCACCATTCCTGAAGGCTACTCGAACGTAACCCTCACGGTGACGCCGAAGCACGACGACAACGTCGAATGGGATGAACGCATTGAGTTGAGCTTGGAGCGAGATGACTCGGAGGTAAGCGATTCCGGTGGGATTTATCCTCCCGTCGCCCTCCGTTACCAGGTGAACGACGAAGCGAATTCCGCCCGGGTGACGATCCTCGATAATGACGGTGCTTTCGCCGCCGTCAGCCAGAATGCGGACGTCCTCAGCACGGGCGAGTTGCCGGCGGTAAAGTCCGACGGCGTGGTGGTCGCCGGAATTCAGGAAGGCGACATCATGCTTGCCTCCGCACCGGGTACCTCCGCCTTCTCGCCGGCGTACGTCGGCAACGACGGCGTGTACCCGATCGCGGTCGTCGACGCGCAGTTCCCGCAACTCGCTTCCGTCGATTCATTCCAGGCCGAGTTCCGGTTCGCGGATCTCCCCATGCAGACGATCTGTTACAACGACATTCCAACCTCCTGGCAGCGTTTCGCTTTCCAGGCTGACGCCACTAGTTTGCCCACGGGTCACTACGACTACGACGTCACGTTCATCGCCTCCAGCGGCGATTCTACCTACACTCGCACTTTCCGCGGAAGTACGGAAATCCACAACCGTTTGGACGACGAGATCGGCCGCAACCACTTTGGCTCGGGGTGGTGGGTACCCGGCCTGGACCAACTCGTACCCGGCGACGGCGTGAACAACTCGATAACCACGTTGCCACCGCTCGATGAAGATGATACGACCTATCGACTGGCCCGGCAGGGCGCCGCCGCGACAAATGGTGCCGCTCTGATCCGCAGCGACAACTCGGCCGGATGGTTCACTTCTTCGAGCGGCAAAATGGGCATTGCTGCTATTGTGGACGATGATCCGTCTTCGGACGACCTGCCGTATGAAGACGATTCCACTTTGTGGCAAGTCGGGACCGGCGCAGGCGGTTTCCTGGGCGACTATCGCTATACCGATTCCTCCTCGGCCACGGCCACCTGGACCGTCTCGGGGCTGGAAGCGGGAAGCGAGAACAAGCTCTACCAGTTGTTCGTCACCTGGACGCCCACCGCCGACCGCGACCCAGCCGCCGTGTACCAAGTCACCGGTGCAACGCGCTTCGGAGATTTCGACGGAACCGACGCTTGGACCGTGGCCGTGGACCAACGGTTTGTGCCCGGCGAAACGGTAATCTTGGATCGGCAATGGCGGAGTCTGGGCTTTTTCTACGGCCCCCCCGAAGGTGAAGTCAGCGTCACGCTGAGTGGCAGCGGCAACGGCCAGCTAGTCGCCGATGCCGTGCTCGTCGTCGGCCATTGGGAGTTCGATCCGCCGGAAGGCAGCTTCAGCCAATTGCAGTACAACAATGGCCGGTACGCGCTGCGCAACAAGTTTGGATCTTATCGGATTTTTGACCAGCACGGCATGCAAACCGACGTCTACGACCGTTTCGAGAACCACACCCAATTCTGCTACAATGCCCAATACCCCGATCAGCTCACGGACGTCATCGAGCAGGGGAATCTGGCGACGCACTTCCAGTACCAGGGCGCCGGCGGGCGGCTGAGCGAAGTGGCCGACATCGACTTTGACACCCGTAGAACAAGGTACGATTGGGGCGCAAGCTCGCTCACTATCACACTGCCCGACCCCGGCGAAGGCCAGCCAGGGCCCGTGCGGTGGCAATTCCAGTACAACTCCGATCACCTCCTGCAATTGATCACCGACCCGGAAACGCACCAGACGGAAATCGCCTACGATCATTTCCGCCTGGCCCAAGTTACCAACGCCAAAGCGACGGATGATCAGGCAATCTGGAAGCTGCGGCCGATGAACGTTGTCGCGCTGACGGGAGCGGTGGGCACCCCGGACGATCCGCGGCCGCTCCTGCTGGCCGAGGACGTGGAAGCCACCTACACCGATCCGGTGGCAGTCGCTGCCGGGGATGCTTACGTCTGGACCTATCGGGCCGACCGCTACGGCTACATTACCGAGGAGACAAAGCCCAACGCCGGCTCCGGCACGCACACCTGGACTTGGCAGCGCACCGTCGGCAGCGATCCGGCCGAGTTGACCGTAACCTACACCGAACCGGCCGGTGGAGGCGGCTTTGGAACGCCGCTGGGCCAATTGGTCACCGAGTACGAGTACGTCCGCGGCAACCTCGTGAAAATCGAGTACGACGACGGCAAGTCCGAACACTGGGAGTACGACCAGAACTTCAGCCAGGTGACGCAATACCAACTGAAGGATTCCTCGGGTTACGTCTACGGCCATTACGTCCAGTACAACCTCGACAGCCGTGGCCGGGTGACGACCCAGAGGGAAATTGCGCCGGATGATACTGAACTGCGGACCACCAAGTACCAGTACACCCCCACGCCTCTGCAAATCGGCGACGTGCCCGGCGGGTTGCCTGTCGTCACCACCTATGCCCTCGGCACGTCCGACGAAGTCACCGACCTGACGGAGTACTACGACGAGCCCGGAAAGGTCGGACTGGTCAAGCAGGTCAGCTACGCCGCGGGAACGCCGGTGGCCGGTCGAATCAAGTACGATTACGACGCGCACCGCAATCTCCAATCCACACGCGACGAGTGCAACCGCGAAACGCTCACCGTTTGCGACGCCCTGGATCGTCTGGTCCGCGTTCAGCAGCCGGCCACCACCGATAACGTCTTCCCAATCACCCGCTACCTGTACGATCGCGCCGGCAACAATACGGCGGTGATCGACGCCCGGGCCAACGCCGCCGACGGGCTTTACATGACGGACTACGAATACGACGAAATGAACCAGCTCGAGTTCGTACGCCTGCCCGCGCCAGGGGACGGCAACGAACACACCGACCAGACTCGCCCGGAAACGCAGTACGTCTACGACGCCAACGGAAACCTCAAGGAAGAGCGCGTCCTGACGGCCGAAGGGCAGCAGCGCATCACCGCTCACGATTACGACGAGCGAAATCAGTTGATCAAGACCACGTACGCAGATCCGGGCTACTCAGCGGAAATGGCCTGGATTTGTGACCCCGCCCAAAGCGTCCGCCCGATCGTGCACTACGCCTACGACGCGCTGGGCAACGTCAAATGGGAAACCGACCCAAGATTCGGTCTCGATCCGGATACCCTCGTGCGAACCGAATACACCTACGACGAACTTGGTCAGCTTGAGAAAGTCACTTCGCCGGCACCGACCGGTGCTGCTTGCTCGCCCGAGACCTCCTACAGCTACTATGATGATGGGCAAATTCGCACCTTCACCACAATCAGTCCCAAGACCGACGAGAGTATCACCACCGACTACACGTACGATGATCTCGGGCGGCTGCACTACGAACTCCTGCCGGACGACGGCAACGGCAATGCGCTAACCGTCGAATACGGCTATGACCTCCGCGACAACCTGACGAGCGTCGAAGAAGACGTCTTTGGCACCAAGTCGCGAGAGACGATCAACTACTATGACAAGCGCGATCGCCTCATCGCCGTAGACGGACCGGACCCCGACGCAGATCATCCCGGCGTGTCGACCTACTACAGCTACAACGCGGCCGGCGAACTTGCGTCCCAGCTCGTCTTCGCCGGGCAGGTCGACACGGACGAGTACTCCGCCGTCTACGATGGCCAGATAACCGAGGAGGAAATCAACAACAAACGCAACGCGGTCTGGGCCGAAGACAACGTCGCAAAGCAGACATCTTTCATCCACGACAATCTCGGCCGCGTGCATAAGACGGTCACGTCGGTCGACGTCACCACCATCTATACCCACGACGTAATCGGCAATCTCGAAAAGCAGGAGGTCCAGTTCACCGATGACTCGGGCTTCCACAATCTGGTTTCCACGTGGCAGTACGATAATCTCTCCCGAGTCTGGAAGACGAACCCCGCCGGCGGGCCCGAGACCCAGATCGCCTATTACGCCGACGGCAGTGTCCGCAGTCAGCACACTCAAAATCCCTACGACGCCGACGGCTACTCCACCACGTTCAGCTACGACGGCCTGGGCCGAGTGCTGTCCACGACAACCGAAGACGATGCCGATACCGCCGACCGAGAAGTCATCGTCGCAACCTACTACGATGCCCTGGGCAACGTGACCAGAACGATAGACGACCAGTTCCACCTGAATACCCTCTGCTACTATGACCACGCCGGCAAACTCTACGAGCGGCGCGTGGAACAACCGGAAGTCATAACCGACGGGGAGGATCTGTCCGACGCCTACTTGACCACCTATTTCAATTACAACACCGCCGGTTTGGTGAAAGAACAATCTCAGAAGGCGACCAATGCCACTGGAACCACGGTTCACCAAGCCTACGGCAACGGAACCACGTTCGAGTACGACAACCTCGGCCGGGTTACCAAGCAAACCCAACAGCTCTCTGATAACCAGACCGCCGAGACCAGCTTTACCTACGACGTCTTCGGGGCACTCGATTCTCTGACCGATCCGGAAGACAACCGTACCGATTTCATCGTCGACAACCTGGGCCGGACGACGCAGGACAAACGGCCCACCAGCAGTGCCGACGACGATCGGACGTACCAGTATGACGCCTTCGGAAACCTCCTTGAATCGACCGACCGCAACGAACGCACGATCCGCTACAGGTACGACAACCACGGACGGCGCGTTCGCGAAGAGTGGATCGACAGCGACGTTGCCTATACGGCCGAGTACGGCTATACGCCGCTGGGCGAACTCGAGTGGGCTACGGATTCCGGTCGCGCCGAGATCACCGAACCTCCTGATCCCCCCTGCCCCCCCACGATGATCTCCCGATACGACTACAAGTACGACTACGCCCGAAACCTCCAAAAGGAAACCCAGCAACTCCGCCCGCTGAATAACCAGGCCATCGACTTCATCTACCAGCACGACCTGCTGGGCAACGTCACCCAGGTCGACGCCGACCTGCCCGGCACCGCCGACGATTATCGAAACACCTACCAGTACGACCACCGCGGCCGCACCACCGGCGTCGCACAGATCGGCACGGGAACAGGCACGCTCGTCGCCCCGAAGACCGTGACGTTCGAACACAAGTATTTCTCGTTTTCCGACGATTACCATTTCTACCATTTCCTCACGACCACCACCCGACGCTACGGCGCCGACCCGGACGCGCCTATCGCCTCGACCTATCAGCGCACCTTCGGAACCGGCGCCGTCGAGTGCATCCACCATATCCGAGGCGGCTTTCCCGGCGATCCTTCGCTCATTACCACCGCGGATACCGTTTCCAGATACTGGCAATGGTACGACCCGCGCGGACTGGTTGCCTATCAAGGGACCGACGCGCGCGAAGACGGCATGAGCAGCAACTTGGGCACGACCACCAAAGACTACAAGTACGACAACTACGCCCAACTCACGCAGGTCACCACGACTCTGCCCGGCCAAGACCCCCAGACCCAGGATTTCGAGTACGACGAAAACGGCAATCCCGAAGGGATGGACATCTCTCTCGACCCGTACAATCGGGTCGTCCGCCAGGGCAACGACTACTATGCCTACGATGCAGAGGGCAACATGACTGAACGTTGGCAAGTTCGGTTTACCAATGGCGGGATAGTCGACGACCACATAATGTCCACCATTTTCCGCAGTTGGGTTCCGAACATGTACCGACTCACGATAAGTGATCTGCAGTTCGAAGACGACTACCTCTTAAACCTCGCCGAAGAATTGGTCCTGGAACTCAAGATCGGCGATTCGCCCCTCGACATGATCGTCGACGGAGACACCATTGCGCAACTCGAGTTCGAAATCGAATGGGGCGATGACGACATTGGCAGGCCCATCAACCTGCCCGACGAGATCTGGTTTTACTTGGACAGCGAACCCAATGGCAGGGTCACGCTCAATTTCAGCGATTCGGAGGATCTCGGTGTGACGCCAGATCTCAGTGGTGGCACGTTCGAGATTCAGGAGGTATCGTACTTCAATAAGCTGTCCTGGGACTACCGCAACCGCTTCACGGACTATAGCGTCTTCGATTACTGCGGTGATGGAACGATTACCGAGACGCATCCGTTGCTTCCCGGATTCGAGTTCAAGCACCGCGAAGTACCAAATTGGGGAATCAGCTACACGTACGACGTCCACGACCAATGCATCTCGGAGACCCGCACCGGATACATCAACGGAGGGCAGCTCCAAACCACGGTCATCGCCAAAGAGGCCTACGTCTACGAGGGGAACCACCGCGTGCTGGTCTTTGGGGCCGATCTGACCGAAGAGGGCGAGCCGTGGGTCGTCGAGGCCAACCGACTGTGGATGCGCGGCCGAGATCAACTCCTGGCGGTCCATGAGAACCCGCTAGAGGCCTCGGGCCCCTACACGGTCTGGGCGCTCACCGATCATCAAGGCACGCTCCAGGCGCAGGCAAGAGGAAGCGTCGGTTACATAGACGTGACCTGCATGGACTACACCGCGTTTGGCACACCGTACGGCAACGGCGATTTCTTCGCGCCCCACCTCAACATCGGCCGCGCCGGCCGGGAGTACGACCTGGACACGGGCCTCTATTACAACCGCGCCCGCTGGTATGACCCGAAAATTCACCGCTTCATCAACGAAGACCCTATCGGCTTCCGTAGCGGCGACGCGAACCTCTACCGCTACTGCGGCAATTCGCCGACGAACTTCACCGACCCCAGCGGACAATTCGTCTTCGGCGGACTTGGGATCGCGTTGGGAATTACCATTGCGGGGTTGCTCACCGCCAACGTGGCTTATCGGGTCGAGGCCAACTACTACGATGCCGCCAGCGACGCGGCCGCCCAAGGCGATTGGCAGGCATTCGACGACTACGTGGAAACGGCCCAGTACGCCGGCGCCACCGGCAACATTGCAGTCGTCGCGGCAGTGGCGGCGCCGGCTGGCTGGGCCGCCGGATTCGGCATGGGAGTGGCGGCGAGTTTCGGCGCCGCCGGCACGGCGTTCGGGCTAGGTTTCTCGACTCCGTTTATGGTCGCAGGCGGCATGGAGGCGTACGACATGTTCGGCAATCTGGGGCAGATGTCCGGCGTCCAGCGCTACGAAGCGCTCGGTTCTCTGGGAGCCGGGCTGCTGGCGGGCGGAGTGGGCAGCGCCACGGGCTTCGCCGCCGGCCGCAGCGCCACATCCGCCTGGCTTCTTTCCGGTAGCCGCGCCAACTGGCTACTCTCAGCCGGACGTGGTACAATGCGAAGCGGTATCCTCCGGTCAAACTTGAAGTATGCCTACAACAAAGGGGCGTTTCTTGCCGCCGAAGCTACCTCAAGCCGCGGCTTGACACGGCTGACCCCAAGCGCGACAGCAATGGGCGAAGCCCACATGCCCGTTACAGGGTCTCAGTGGTACGAGGCGTTCGCCGCGAGATACGGAGCGGAGAACGTAACTTGGTCGCGTCTCCCGCCCTATGCAGGTAAAGGAACCTCCGGCGTCCTTGCAACGTCTTTTGGCGACATCGACTTGGTGAGTGGTGTGCAGGGGCCAGCGGCGAGCTTTGGCCGTGGTGCCATACCCGGTCGAAATGGCACCATTATGTGGCACGTCGAATCACATGCTGCTGCCGCTATGCGCCAGCTAGGCTTGGAAGAAGCGACCCTTTACATCAATCGTGTCCCCTGCGGCCCTGCGCAGGGTTGGAGTAGCGGATGCGAGTACATGCTTGATCGCATGTTGCCGGAGGGTGCGCGCCTTCGGGTCATTGGACCAAGCGGTTATGACAGGACTTTCGGCCTACCGCATTGAGACAATCTGAGGAGAAGAGAATGTGGACTGTGCAGTGGAAAGATAACGAGCCGCACGAAGTGTCAAACGTCGAGGAACTTAACCGGATGCTCGACGAGGTGGCGACAGACTACGACGAGACGAATCCGGTGCTGGTACAAGTTCGCTCGCCAACGGGCGAGGTATTGATGATTGGCATTGGCTGCCAACTGAGCGTGTTGGATTATATCCCGGCCGGTGGGTGGCCTGCGCAGCATAGTGTTGGCGATCCAACAGAGGACACAATTCCATATCGGATGGGCAGCTATGACTCCGTGATGCCGAAAGCATATGCGATACCGCACAAACTGGCCAGAGAAGCCGTTGAGTATTTCTATCGAACTGGCCGCCTATCGGACAGTGTAATATGGGAAAACGACTGATCTCGATTCTGGTATAATGGACGCGGGTGGCACCGGTTCTTGAACTGGCGTGGCTCTGCCACAGGAGGTTTCGGCACATCATTCCACCCACTGTACGGGCACGCCGACCAAGCGGCGCCGCTGGTGCCAACGGGCCGAACTCCACTTCCAGTCCGTCGCCCGGTCCACCAGTCCTGCCCGCACGGGGTTCTCGTGCATGTACTGGCTGAGCCGCCCCGCCTTGGGAAACCAGATCATCGCATGCACGTGGTCCGGCATGACCACAAAGCCGACGCCGAACAACGGAGAACGTGATGAAATGCGCGTATAACTGATCGTGGATGATCCGCTGACGTTCCTGCATGACCCCATTTTTCCCCCGGCGAACCACTCATCAAGGCACGCTCCAGGCGCAGGTAAGAGGAAGCGTCGATTTCATCGACGTGACCTGCATGGACTACACCGCCTTTGGCACACCGTACGGCCACGGAGATTTCTCCGGGCCCCACCTCAACATCGGCCGCGCCGGCCGGGAGTACGACGGAGACACGTGCCTCTATTACAACCGCGCCCGCTGGTATGACCCGAAAATTCACCGCTTCATCAGCGAAGACCCCATCGGCTTCGCCGCCGGCGACGCGAACCTCTACCGCTACTGCGGCAATTCGCCGACGAACTTCACCGACCCCAGCGGACAATTCGTCTTCGGCGGACTTGGGATCGCGTTGGGAATTACCATTGCGGGGTTGCTCACCGCCAACGTGGCTTATCGGGTCGAGGCCAACTACTACGATGCCGCCAGCGACGCGGCCGCCCAAGGCGATTGGCAGGCATTCGACGACTACGTGGAAACGGCCCAGTACGCCGGCGCCACCGGCAACATTGCAGTCGTCGCGGCAGTGGCGGCGCCGGCTGGCTGGGCCGCCGGATTCGGCATGGGAGTGGCGGCGAGTTTCGGCGCCGCCGGCACGGCGTTCGGGCTAGGTTTCTCGACTCCGTTTATGGTCGCAGGCGGCATGGAGGCGTACGACATGTTCGGCAATCTGGGGCAGATGTCCGGCGTCCAGCGCTACGAAGCGCTCGGTTCTCTGGGAGCCGGGCTGCTGGCGGGTGGAGTGGGCAGCGCCACGGGTTTCGGCGCCGGCCGCGGCGCCACATCCGCCTGGCTTCTTTCCGGTAGCCGCGCCAACTGGCTACTCTCAGCCGGACGTGGTACAATGCGGAGCAGTATCCTCCGGTCAAATTTGAAGTATGCCTACAACACGGGAGCGTTTTTTGCCGGCGAAGCCACCTCAATCCGTGGCTTGACACGGCCGGCCCCAGGCGAGGTCAGTGCCCCCGAAGCAACCACAGGGCGTCAGTTTTGGATCAGATCGACTGAGTTCCAGGGCAATAAGGTTTTTCAGCGAGATGATCTCTTCGACCCGAATCTCATGACTTCGTGGAAGGTTAAAGGGCAAGTGGTTCAGGGTACGAACTTGGAGAGAATGGCTACCGGTCGCGCGCCAATCGGCTACGATAGTCAAGCAGTGAACCTGCATCACTTGATTCAGACGCAGGATAGCGCAATCGCCGAGGTCACTGGCACAATGCACCAGACGAATTACGGAGTTCTACATATAAACGCGGGAGAACTGCCATCCGGCATCAATCGGTCGATATTCGGTAATTGGCGTGAGTCTTACTGGATGAATCGCGTCAACGATTTTCAATAGGTGACCTTATGACTAGATACGATCAACTTCGAGAACTAATTGAGGCAAATCCTGACATCGCTGAGTTCGCAGACTTCGGAAACGGCGTATCGAATGAGTGGATCGAACGGGCGGAATCTGCGTTGGGATTTCGACTACCGGAGACTTACAAATGGTGGCTTCGGAACTTCAGCGGTGGTGAAGTTGGCGGTGAGGAAATCTACAGCATCTACGGCGAAGACTTCGACTCGGTTGTGGGCGGGGATATCGTTTACATGTATCGGCAGCAAAGACAGCCAGGGCTTCGTGTTCCGATCTGCCACAGCGACATTGACGGGGTGTTCTTTTTTGATCGCGGTCAGGCATCCGCAGACGGTGAGTATCCGATTTTCTCTGAAGCCACGGGGAAGATCTATGCGCACGACTTCCTAGAGTTTCTTAGAAAGCGAATTGAAGCGTTTTTGCCGGGCGGGAAACCGTAGTTGATGAGACGGGTGTGATAACCGACCCGTTTGCCCTTACGGGCAAACGGGTCTGCCTTCCGCTGATGCCATCGTGACAGCTACGCCTTGAGCAGCCGATCCAGTTCAGGACACGGATCAACCTGGGCGACAGCATTACTACCGGCCCGCAGTTCCGCCAGGAAATCGTCCACGGACATCTCTTCGTCCTTCGCTTGGGCGGACGGCCCTGGCATTGGCATTGCCTTGCATGGCAACAGCGCCCGCAGTGCCTCACCGTGCTGGGCCAGCGCAGCGGCCAACTCCGGCGGCACGCTGCCGCCCCGCACTTCGATGCTGATCTTGCCGTCGCAGTTACTCAGGCGTCCGCCGATCCGGTTCCACGGCTTGGAGAAGGTCGGCCAGGGCCATGCTGCCGGTCACAGCGGCGGCTTCGGCTGGGACATTGATAATAATGGCCGTTGCCTCATGCTGATCGGATTCCGGGGACACGACCCGATATTGGCATACTGGGCGAGGTTCGGCAGATTCTCCGCATGGTGAGATTGGGGAGAGTGGTCGTTTCTGGGCTGCCGTATGAGATAGCCCAGCGCGGGAATCATCGGCAGCAGACGCTTTTCGAGGCGGGATCGGAGCACCTACTTCCTCAACCAGCGCGGGCACTGCGTGGTTGAGTTCGACGATTCTCTGGATGATAGCTGCGTCCGCTTCCGGCTCTACGGTCCGGGCGTGGATATGCCGCTGGCCATCGAGGAAGTCGACCCGGTGCCCCCGTCGCTGGGAATCATCTGGACGATGACCGACCACCAGGGCACGGTGCGCGACCTGGCGGGCCATTGGGTCGATGACACGTTCCGGGTGGAGCACGTCCCGTACACGGCCTTCGGTGTCCCGACTTTCCCCGGCGGCTTGCCCGGAGCCGTTCGCACCTTCTACGCCGGCCGCGACCTGGACCGTTTCACGGGCCTCTACAACAACCGCGCCCGCTGGTATGACGCCGGCGCCGGCCGTTTCCTCAGCGAAGACTCCCTCAGCTTCGCCGCCGGCGACGCCAACCTCTATCGGTATTGCGGCAATTCGCCGACCAACGCGACCGATCCATCGGGGCATATCGTGAATGCGATCGCCGGGTTCATCGGGGCGGGCGTAGGGGCTGTGTTGGGCGGCGGCGGGTACGCCCTGAACTGCTTGCTGACCGGCGCGGAATTCAACGGAACCGATTTCTTCGTCGCGGCGGGAGCGGGGGCCGCCAGCGGCGCCCTGGCCGGCTTCACCTTTGGCGGCAGCCTGCTGGTTCAAGGGGCCGCGATGGGCGCGACCTATGGTGCGATCAACTCCGGCGGAACCACGCTGGCCCACGGCGGCAGCCTGGCCGACGCCGGGTATGCGGCATTCCAGGGGGCAGCAATCGGCGCGGCAGCAGGCGCGGTGGGGGGCGCCGTCGCCGGCGGCGTCCTGGGGCGCGCTGGACATAATTTCGTCGGTTACGCGGCGTCCGGTTTTGCCTCCGGTGTCGGCGCCGGCGGCGTTGGCGGCGGCCTCGGCGGCTACATGCAGACAGGTACGCTCGGCGGCACGCTCTCCGGCGCCGGCCTGGGGGCGCTCGAAGGCGGCATCTTGGGCGGTGCTGCCGGAACAGGGATCGGGGCCTATACCTACTATCGAGGGACCTTTGGAGGTGTCCGTTCCGCGAACCCCAGTCGGGGCGTTGATTATGACGCGGGGCGTCTTGCAGGGCCGAATCCCAACAAACTTCGGCAGCGCGTCGTGAGTTCACCAACTGCGGGGGAAGGTGGGGTGTACCTCAAGCCCCAAGGTGGTCGGACGAAGATCGGTTCGACGAACGACTTCCGTGGCCGCTACGGTCCCAGTGCACCGGACGGAATCGAAGTCGAGGTTCCATTGACACGTCGGGGGCCAGCGGCGGAAGATAGTGCATACCGTTGGACGGCTAGACGACAAGCACGTTTCGATGAAGAGTATCTCGACCGGATTACGCCACCGAATGTTCGCTATCGTGATCCGAGCAATCCTCGGTCACCAGTTGACCCGGCGAAATGGGAACAGTATCGGCACATCTTCGGCTACGGCGACTTGCCGACGGATTTTGGACTTTAGGAGCATCAGCGATGGAAGAAGTGTTACGCCACCTGTTGAATCAGTTGGAACAGGTTGGAGTTGATCACGAAGAGGTGTACGACAGTGAGTGCCGTGAACGCATGGGCAACGCTGTGATGGACGGGTTCGTCCGCGATGAAGGGGACTTCTTTCTAGGTGACGATTTCGGTCTGCATTCGGTCGAGGCGAATCGTGCCGTGAGAGAAGCTCTCGCCGAGTATATTGCGAACGCAAGAGCAAGAGCAGCGGAACTGGGTCTTAAGACGTTTCACGACCGTCTCGCTGCTTTCCAGAACTCGGATGTGGAGTCTGATAAAGAGGGCAGCTTCTATGACGATTTCTTTGGGCATTCGCCTCCCGAAGCATTTGACTCTGCGGGCAATGCGATTCGAGAGTGATAGTCCAGGTTTGGCGAGGGTTTCGCTGCCTCGCTTCGGGCTCAAGGCGCTGCCTACAGTCTCGAGGGCGCAGCGGGTGCCGGAATGGAAGCGGTTGCCAAGGGAATACGGCAAGGGGTAAAATCAGTTGTTGCCCCAGCAAATGTGGGTATTCGCCGAACAGGCCCAGTCGGCGTTGACCCACTGCACCATAACGTGAACATCTTGGTTCGCGATGCAAAGGGCAACGTCATAGGGCATACCCGCATCGTCAGCGGGAACATGAGTTCGGCAGAGCAAGCCCTGGGGTTTCCAAAGAACGCCCTGGCAAGTCATACGGAAGCGCGTGCCGTCAGGCAGATCCCATTGGGTCCAGGGCAGTCAATGACAATAACGGGTCAACGTCCACCCTGCCCCTCATGCAAGGGTGCAATGAACCATGCCGCAACGGAGAGCGGCGGGACCATCAGGTATCGCTGGCGAGAAAATGGCCAGACTCAATATTGGTCTGCGGGCGGGAACTAACGCAACTCGATGGAGACGATGAATGGACACTCAATATGCCGAGCTTGGTGCTGGCTTCGTCTACACTCAGAATGACGGCGAAATAGCGATGGTGGGCTTTGCGGACCAGCAGTACGACACGAAAGCATACGTGTTGCTACAAAGAACGCTTCGTCCGTCAGGTGACGACGTTCGCCGGGGGTGGGACGACGTTCATGTCACGGTCAACGACCAAACACGGTCTGCCTATGGCGGCGTCAAGCGGATTACCCTGCGCAACAAGCAAGTCCTGATTAAAGTGAGCCCCACGACGGCAAATCACCTCGGCACGGGTGAGACCATCAGCGTGAATATGGAGAACGCACAGGTGGATATTGGTAAACTTGCCGAAATGTTGAAACTGGTGTGTCGGAACCACGCTGAGTTCAGCCAAGCCGATTAGCCAGAGAAGAAAAGGGGACATCACTGATTTTCGCGAACGCGATAACGGATAATCAGTGATGTCTCTTTTTCGCGTCTCTTTTTCGCGTCTGCGGATCGTTCATCATCCACTTCAGCGAAGGTTGGGGCGATTCGACGATCTCCTCCGGAGAGGTCGACCTGGAGAAATTCCAGTGCCGGGAGGCGTTCGAGTGGGACTACCGCAACCGGCTCGCGTCGGTGCGAAGCTGGACGGTCCCGCTCGGCGGCGATCCGATCGTTATGCCGGGCGGCGGCACGGCATATGGCGAGGAGCGGGAGGCCAAGCACTACGTCTATGACGTGCACGACCGTTTGATTCACGAGTATTGCATCGACCCGGATGATCCGGAAACGGTCTTCGCCGAGACGAAGTACGTGTTGCAGCACGGTCGGCAGGTGTTGATCCTCGAGACGTCGCTGGATCGTACCAGCCTGCTCTTGCCCGACCCCACGGCCGACCGGATGCTGGCCGAACAGTGGCGCTGCGGCCTTAGCAACGATACGATCTGGCCGGTGCACGACCGGTTGGGCACCGTGGTGGCCGCGTTCGCCGAAGACTGGTATCCCAACCTCGAGGACATCCAGTGTTTCCAGTACGACGCCTTCGGCGCGCCGAAGTTCGACCCCGAGCACGACCCGTCGCTGGCCAATCGCCTGCAGATCCTCCACGCCGGCCGCCGCTACGACAGCTACACGCGTCTCTACTACAACCGTGCCCGCTGGTACGATCCGCTCACCGGCCGCTTCCTCAGCGAAGACCCCCTCGGCTTCGCCGCCGGCGATGCCAACCTCTATCGCTACTGCGGCAATTCGCCGACCAACGCCACCGATCCGTCGGGCATGATCCTCGAAACGCCGTGGGACATCTTCTCGGTCATCGTGGGTGTGGCCAGTGTGGCTTACGACGTCTACCACATTGCGACGACCGGCGAAGGCTGGGCAGACCTGGGGATGGACCTGTTCGGGCTCGGGGTGGACATCGTCGCCATGTTGTTGCCCGGAGTGCCCGGTGGCGTGAGCGTGGCCAATCGTGCGGCGAGGACGGCCTACAAGGCGGTGGAGGTGGGACGGAAGATCGACACAGGCATCAACGCCTATCAGGCCGCCCAATCCGGCATCAATTCCT
>Ga0307379_10003121_pt1 | contig 24152 bp, 32 predicted proteins | sample UN2MG_FD_202237 | JGI IMG/M metagenome (GOLD analysis project Ga0307379, IMG submission 202237) | Soil microbial communities from Risofladan, Vaasa, Finland - UN-2 | ecosystem: Environmental > Terrestrial > Soil > Coastal area > Acid sulfate soil | place: Finland: Risofladan, Vaasa | collected...
ATAAATCAACAACTTAGCTAAATTGTGTTTAAAATCAATGTGTTACAAATCTGTTACAAGTTAAAAACCTTGTAACATTTTCACTTTTTCCTTTTATTTATCAATAAGTTATGCGTTACAAGCTGAAAAAATTTTGTAACGTTTGTAACACATAAATTAGCTTTTTTGTCGTAACAAACGGGCTTTGTTTTAAGCGAGCAATCTGTCGTTTAGGAGACGGAGCGCTAAATCGTTATAAGAGCCGCTGAGTTTTAATTGTGCAATTAAGTCGTTAAATTGATACTCTTCTTGCACTTGTTCCGTGACGTACCACTGCAGAAGGTCTTGTGCGGCAAAATCTTCGTATTTTATAGCAAGCTTCATTAGCTCGATGATTTCTTTTGTTGTAGTTTTTTCTAAAGCTAACGCTGCTTCGAAAGGTAAATATAAATTCTTCCATTCTTGCGCCGGGGGTTTTACATCGATTTTAATTTCCTGCCCTGATTCGAATTTTAAAAGGTAATCTATAAATTTTTGGGCGTGCCCTTTTTCTTCCTCCGATTGTTTTTTAAACAAGGCGGCTAAGCCGTTAAATTTTTGTTGTGCATAAAAATTTGAAATTGTTAGGTAGACTAGCGAATTGTAAAACTCGTTATTGATTTGATCGTTTAAATTTTGAAACATTTCTGGTGTCATGATTTTTTACCTGTTTGTTTGTTTGTTTGCTAAAAATTAGATTCTAAGTTATAATTTACTGCGATTCTATTATATCAATCTTTTTTCTAAATAATAAGAGGCTCTCTTGTGGCATTTAAACCTTGGTTATTTCAAGACGGGAATAACGCCTACGAAAAATTTAAAACTCCTGAAGCTCGGTTAGATGTGTATGAGCGTTACTGCAAGCATCTCGCCGAGGGAAATTCCGTCGATAGTTTTCCTGATTGCGGTGAGAATACAATCGAAAGGATGATGAAAAAATATGCCGACGAGTTGCCACCCGACCTTATGCGCAGAGCCGTTCGTGAGGGTAAAAGGTTTTGGGAAGCTGTCGGAAAACACGGAACAATTGGCATACCAAATCGCGTCAATGGTAAGGATTATGATAAGTTTAACGCTAAGTCGTATCAATTCATTATGATGAATAAATATGGTGAGGTATGGCGCGAGCAAACAACTAGTGCTGTAACTGTAAATACAAACGAAGAAGCGAAACAGTATGAGGATGAATTGCGTCAGTTATCCGAAGCAGAAATTTTAGAACACCAACAACTTTTAGAACGTGCGAATAATATCATTAAAGCGAATAGATTACGGCGCGGGAAAAAACCTATGGAGAAACAGACTGCGAATAAAGAAAATTAAATTAAGCGAGGTATATTAATGGTAGATTGCTAGGCTCATAACCTTGCGGCGTTGGTTCGACTCCAGTCCTCGCTTCCAAAAAATAAAAACATGAAAAATTTAATTTGGCACATAGAAAAGCGCAGTTTAAATGATTTGAAATTTTGGGATAAAAACCCGCGCCAAATTTCTAAAGAAAATTATGAGCGACTGAAACAGCGTATTGTGGAGCGCGGTTTTCATGATGTACTTAAACTAGACGAAAATAATGTAGTGCTTTCTGGCAATCAACGCTTAAAAGCTTTACGGGAATTAAACTTTAAAGAAGTCGATTGTAAAATTCCTAACAGAAAACTAACCGACGAGGAAAAAGACAAGATTGGTTTAGAAAGCAATATTAATGATGGCGCAACTGATTTCAATTTGCTTATGGATAATTTTGATTTAGAATTGCTTCAGGATGTAGGATTTAGTGAAGAAGAATTGAAAATTGATTTACAACAGACTGAAAATTTTAAGGAGGAAAAATATGAGCAAAGATTTTCAATTATTATCGACTGCGATGCGGAGTCAGATCAAGAATTATTATATAATCAATTTAAAAAACAAGGATTAAAATGTAGAATTTTATCTATATAAAAATATGCCAAAATTAAAATATAAAGTAGAAACTCCATACGTAGAAACGTTTAGATCAGCAAAAGTTGCGGGGATGTTTGATATCTCGCCGCAAAAAAAATTAATAAAAGAGTGGGAGTTTGATTTTCCAATTGAAACCGTTAAAAAAGACTGGAATATAGGATTAATTGTTGGTATTTCGGGTGCGGGAAAAAGTATTTTAGCAAAAAAAATATTTGGTGAAAAAAATTACCACTCTGGATTTGAATGGGATAATAGTAAAAGTTTTTTAGATAGTTTTCCAGAGTCTATAGGTATTAAAGATATAACAGACGCCTTATCGCATATCGGATTCTCCTCGCCCCCTAGTTGGCTGTTACCGTTTGAAAAATTAAGTACAGGACAAAAATTTAGGGCCGAAATGGCGCGATGTCTTTTTGAATATTGTGACTTGTTTGTTTTTGACGAATTCACTTCGGTTGTAGATCGGAATGTTGCTAAAACAGGATCTGTTGCAATACAGAAATATATTAGAGCGTTAAACAGAAAAGTTGTTTTAGTAAGTTGTCATTATGATATAATGGAATGGTTGCAACCTGATTGGTGTTTTGATTTTTCTACGAAATCGTTGAATACGGTGTATCTTCAGCGACCTCAAATACGATTGGAAATCTTTAAATGCAACAGATCTTTATGGAAATTGTTTAAAGACCATCATTATTTAAGTACTGATATATCACCTTTCGCACAATGTTTTGTCGGACTGATCAATAAAGTACCTGTTGCGTTTGCGTCTTATCTTCATTTTCAACATCCTATAGTTAAAAACACGAAACGAGAACATCGAACAGTAGTTTTACCTGATTATCAGGGGTTGGGGTTTGGTAATATTTTATCTAATTTTGTGGCTGATTATTGTATAACAAAAGGATTTAAATATTTTAGTATTACGTCTCATCCCGCAATGATTTTTTCTCGTATAAAAAGCCCAAATTGGGTTATGATTAGGAAACCTTCTATGGTTCGAGACCAGAATAAAAATTATAAGTTTGCGGAAGCAAATTCAGGGGGGCGTATTACAGCATCTTTTAGATATGTGGGGGCTTCAAATAAACCTAGTCTGCCTGAGCAATGAATATGTTTTATTTTAACTGGATTTTTAAGTACCCATGCCCATTGTCTCTTTGAATGGTTAACGAAAGAATTTTTTTCCATTTTTTTTGTAAAAGGGATTATATCGATTAAGTCTACAATGCAAATTGTACAGCCAGACGGTAGGCCATTGTAATTGTTAGATATTGCTTTTTTGCTTGCGCAAATCAAAAGTGTTCCTCGGTAATTAGTTCGCCAAGATCTTATTTCGTATATTTTTTTATTTTCGGCAATTAAGTCACAATAAGGTTGTTTTATGAACAAGCATTTCATGATAAAGTCTCCTGCGCGCTATTACACACTATTACACACTATTACACACTATTACACACTATTATACACTATTATACATTATTATACATTAAAAGTCAAGTTTAGATAATATGTTAACAGATGAGGCAAAATCGACTATAGCAAATAAACTAGCGTGCGAAGTTAGTTTTTATCACTTTGTGCGCGAGGCGTGGAGCGTAGTTGATGCAGACCAATTTATTCCCAATTGGCACATCACATGCATTTGCAGACATATGGAGGCGCTTAATCGGCGAGAGATTCAAATTATGGATGTTAATATCCCCGCGGGGTTTGGTAAGAGCCTAATTTGTTCGGTGTTGTATCCCGCTTGGGTGTGGGCGACAGATCCGTCGCGCCGATTCCTCACGGGGTCACATAATATGGAGCTGTCGATACGCGATACTTTAAAATGTCGGCGTTTAATTGAAAGCGATTGGTATCAAAAAAGATGGGGAAATGTTTTCCAGCTCACTACCGACCAGAATACAAAATCAAATTTCGAAAATGACCATCATGGCTATAGGATTGCATTTTCATCTACAGGTGGCACAACGGGGTTGCGCGGGGATGATATTTTATTGGATGATGCGCTAAGTCAGAAACAAGCGGAATCTGAAATTGAGCGAAAAGGAGTTAACAATTTTTTGTGTAAGACTTTATTCAACCGACAAAATATCACAAAAAAAACAGCTATTATGGGGATTGGGCAAAGGTTTCACCCCGACGATTATCACTCGGTTTTATTATCCATGGCTAACTGTTTTCATCTTGTGCTACCACTTGAGTTTATACCCGAGGAAGAATTCGTTAGCCCTTATTACAAAGATCCGCGCGAAAAAAGGGGCGAGGTGTTATGGGATATACCGAAATTTGATGTTGAAGGGATTAAATTAATGCAATATGTGTTGGGGTCTCAACAATATTCGGCGCAGTGTCAACAGAAGCCAATTTTGGAAGAGGGCGCAATTATTAAAAGGCGATGGTGGAATTATTACTCGCAGGAACAAATAAAAAATTTATCTGGAAAAATAGTTCAAGGATGGGATTGTGCTGCAAAAACTAAAGACACGAACGATTACAGCGTTTGCTTAACGATGAAAAAAATAGGACGTAAGTTTTACGTACTAGGATTTTATCGCAAACGAGTGGAATTCCCGCAGCTAAAACGGGATTTTATAAGTCTGGCGGATGCCAACCGACCGCAAAAAATTTATATTGAAGACGCGTCAAACGGGACGCCTCTCATTAGCGAACTCCAGACTACGCATTATCGTACGGTTATAACTCCATACACGACCAAAGGACGGGATAAAGTTGCGCGAGTAAAACCAATAACACCAGTCATAGAAGCGGGGGAGGTTTATTTGCCTGAGGGAGCGCCGTGGCTTGAAACTTTCATAGACGAGTGCTCTCGCTTCCCAACAGGGGCTCATGATGATATAGTGGACGTTTTAAGTATGCTACTAAATGGCGAACGGTCAAGTAATAATTTGTGTATAGCTTCCATCTGATAACTTATGAACATTTTTAACAAATTTTTTAAAAAGAAGCTTGAGAAAAAGAATTTATCTCCGATTGATACCGCATGGGATTTTGGGAATATGTACGATTATTTTACTAATTCTCAAAATTATTTAATTACTAAAATTCTTGCGGTTAGTTATTACACTAAATGCTCACCTCTTTTTAATGCTATTGATATGATTGCGGCGGCGATCCAAAATATACCGCCTAAAGTTTTTGATAAAGAAAAAGAAATTTGGGTGACTAATCATCCGATTTTAGATTTATTAAAATTGCCTAACGCAGATATTTCTTGGGAAGAATTTATTTATTCACTTGTAAGTTTTTATCTTGTTACTGGGGATAATTATGTTGTAGCTTCGGGCAAACCAGGGTTGCCTCCTAAGGAGTTGTATTGTTATCCCTCTCAAGCTGTGACTGTTTTGCCCGGAAAAGATGGTTTTGTGCAGTCACTGCAAACGACACTTTATTGGGGAACGGATCTTTATTTGAGGGACGAAGTAAAAAGTCGGTTTCGGTATTACAACAGAGCACGAACAGCAGAGATTTGGCATACTAAATTTTTTAACCCTACTACTATCCAGGGGAATGTATACGGGATGTCGCCATTAAACCCAATTTATTATGAGATTAATCAGCATCAAGCCGCAAATAGGCATAATTTATCTGTGCTAAACCGCGGGGTAACATCCAGTGGGATACTAACGTTAGAGCCACCTGTCGACGATGAGACATTTGTGCGACTGCAGCAGCAGCTAGAGAAAACACATGCGGGGGCGGAAAATGCGGGACGTTTGATGCTACTGAATGGGGGGTTTGGTTATACGCCGACTACTATTACAAACAAAGACATGGATTTTTTGGAATTAAAAAAAGAAGTAACAGAATCGATATATAAAAATTTAAAAATTCCGTTGTCGTTAATTAGCAAAGAAACAATGACGCTAGATAATATGACGCGCGCGATGCTAATGTTTTATGATAATGCCGTTCTACCTGTTGCGAATCGTATTTTTAGTGAACTATCTAATTTTTTAATGCCGCGTTACGGGGACAATGAAGATTTAATTTTATCGTACGACGTAGGCGATATCATTGCTTTAGAACCGCGCAGAAATGAGCAGTTAAAAGTTTTACATGATTTAAACATATTCACTACGAATCAGTTACGCGCAATGGCTGGGGCAGACCCTTTGCTGGGAGGCAATGCAATTTATGGGCAAGCGGCACAAATTCCATTAGCTACGGATCCTAATGATGAAAGTATTATGCCTGAATACGAAGACTTACCAGCATTGGATGAGGTTGGCGGCAACGATGAAAAGTTAGGCTCTAAAAAAACTTCGCGGGCGCGATTTGTTGAGATATTAAAATCCAAAGTTGATGCGGATGGAGGCTCTTTGTTTACGGAAGAAGAAATAAATAAAATAGCTGACAGGCATGGACTCGAATAATCGAACCACGCATAATAAAAGCAGTAAAGAAAAACAAGCGGCAGCCGCTTCTATCCTAGCATTTAAATTCAAACGAGAAAAAAAGTTAAAGGAGGATCTGCGACCACATTTTAAGCAGTTAGGGAAAGGAGTAAAAAAATATTATAGTAATAACGGCAAACTGCCTTCGTTTGAACCGCATAGAAACGCAGTCAAAAGCATTATAAATGCGCATTATATTGATACTGCTACTTTGGCATCAACAACAATTCGTGATAATTTTAAACCAATTCCAGACGACGAAAGATTGCAATCTTTGATCGACGCAAACATAGAAGTTGATGCAGATGATCGTAGCGATTTCGCGGCGGATTCAATTTCTGGCACGACAAAAGATAATTATAAGGACGCAATTAAGATGTCGATAGCGGCGGCTGCAGTAGCTGGGGCGGTGTTATCAAAAGAAAATATTGCGGATGATATAAGTGATGATTTTGAAGACACAATAGAGGATAGATTGGATTTAATATCGCAGATGGAGACGGGTGTTGCGGCTGACGATGGTAAAGCAAACGAAATTGACGCCTTAGATGATACAGACGCAGAATTTGATGACGGTACTTCTTTAGCTGATTATAAGACACAAAAGACATGGATTGCGATATTAGATTCCCAAACAAGACCGTGGCATAGGTCGGCTGATGGGCAGACCGTGGATTATGATCAGCCATATATTGTTGACGGGGAAGAATTAATGGAGCCGCGCGACGATAGTTTAGGGGCTAGCGATGAAAATCTGATGGGTTGTCGTTGCGAATCTATAGAAAATTGGGAATGGAAAATGCGTAAACCTATTTAAAGTCACTATATTTCAATTTTGCGATAATTCTTTCTCTGCCCCGATTTAATAGTTCTACTTTTGGGCGTATAACAATGCCTTCTGCAATAAAATTTCCGAAAATAGAGTTGAATCCATTTCTAGCCAGCTCTATAGCTTGCGCCAAATTTCCTTCTTTGATTATTGGAACAGAGTGGGTATTTAAATTTTTTGCGGTGCTGTCTACGGATTCTCTTTTTAACCACCATTTGCCTACTAGCACATCGAATAAAATGAAGTCGTTGCCGTTTGCTTTGTATTTTTCGCCGGTTTGAATCTTATATCCATAGCCCTCGCCAAAAAATAAAATAGAAACGTCAGGGTATAAAATCGATAATATTTCTATGTTAAAAATTTCTCGCAGTCTGTTTAGTAGCAGGTTTTGGATTTGCGCGTTATCAGTTCTGCCGCCAAACGTTACTCTTTTAGTTTCATGATCCCACGCAACTCTGATATTTGTGCCGTCTATTTTTTCGCTCATTTGCCAAATATTATTGGCTAAAAATTCAAATTCAGGGGCGGAGTATTCGTTTGAAATTAGTTTGTGAGTCTCTTCATCTCTTCTAAAAATGGTGTGTATTTTTGGGTATTTGATCATTTTATAGCCTATAAATTTCTGTAATTCTTTCTCTGCCCCGATTTAATAGTTCTACGAAACATATATACTAACCAATGGCTTACCGAAAATTTATTTTTTTTAATTGTTTTTTCTTTGTTTTCCTGCTTTTTTTCATCGATACGTTGTATTACTTCTTCGATTGTGCTTGGAGCTTGTTTCATTTTCGAGCCCTGTGGCATGTAATTCAACTGCTTAAGACAGCCATCAATTTTTTGTCTTAGAATAGGATGTATGCTGTCTGTATGCCGTAATTCATCTATTAGATCGGTTATAATATGGGAGTTAGAATCGGAACTCCAGGCCCCTAAAATTTGGCATGCGATATAATGTGCTAGACCGTAGATGCAATTAGGGCAGTAACGCAATTCAAACTTAAAGTTTCCATCTGTCATGTTTTTTAAACATTGGAAACTGACTGGTGTGTGAATGGCTTTATCTTTAGAGTAAATTGATCCGCAAGATAGGCAACAAAAGTATGTAGTTAAATCGACTCTGTTTGTTTCGTTATTTTCGGGCATAAGTTTTCTTCCTGTTATTTATCAAACTCTGTTCTAAGTTTTTCAAACCAAATTTTTGCGTCTTCTATTTTGATAAAACATTTCCTGTCAATTTTTCTTATTGGCGGCAAGTTGCTCTCTTTTCTTAATCTGTAGTAAGTAGCACGACAGAAGCCGTAGTGTTTGCAGAATTCATTGATTGTAAATGTTATTGTTTCAGTTTCAGTCTTTTTTTTCATTTTCGTTTTAGTTTCCTCTTAAATTTTAAGACTTGCTCTTATTTTATTACGCGCATTAAAACATGTCAACGAGTATTAACGCACGGTAAAACACTTTAACGTACACCCTAACTACTTGATATGCAATGATTTTTTTATTGCATAATCAATCCCTTCCTGCTAGATTGATTATATAACTCTTTTTAACTACTTTTGGAAAATTTTTATGCCTCATTCTCCCGAGAGCCCGACCAAAATAGAAAAAATGGAATATAAAATTTTTCCATTTTCTATACAAGAAACTAAAGCCAGTCTTTATGATAATAAAGGAATAGGCATCATAAAAGGGTATGCGGCGACTTACGGAAACGTTGATCGCGTGAATGACGTGATTTTAGAAGGCGCATTTGACGGTTCTATACAAGATTATAAAAATCAAAATCGTATGTTAAAAGTTTATTACCAGCATGACACTTTTAACGTGCCGATTGGAGGCATAAGGCCTGAAAATCTTAACAGCGATAAAAAGGGGCTGTTGGTTGCAATTGATATTAATACTAAAGTGCAGCTTGGTAATGATGTTTATGAATTGGCTAAGCAGGGAGTGTTAAGCGACATGTCAATTAGTTTTACTGTAGAGGAAGAGGGGTCTACATATACGCGAGAAGAGCGGTGCTTAAAAAAATTAAAACTCTGGGAAGTCTCAATCGTTGGAGAGCCTGCAAATGAAGATGCGAATGTGACCGAAGTTAAGCATGCAGCGAAGCAAAAATTTTATAATGTAACAGATTTAAAAAGTATTTTATTTACTAAAAAAGATTATGAAAACATCTTGAGAGAGTCAGGAGCGTTTTCAAAAGAAGCGGCTATTTTCTTAGCCGCGCGTTTCATCGAAAAGGCGCGGAGTGAGTCTGATGTCCCAACCGATACAAAAGAAAAAAATAATTTAATTCATTTGCATGAATTAAAAACCCTACTTACCAAATTGTGAGGCATTGAAAAATGGCTGAATCAGATAAAAATAGCGTAGAGCAAATCGTCGCCGAACTGCGCGCTCTTGTAGAAACAAAATCAAAAGAAAGCGGCGAGTACAAAGAACAATTAGATAAACTTTCAATTTCTTTCGAGGCGGCAGAAAAAAAGAATGCCGACATTGCGAAAGAAGTCATCGCAAAGAATGAAAAAGAAATTGCATTGGAAAAGAAAGTCAATGAGTTAGAGACTAAATTTTACCGCCCATCGGGTGATAGTCATATTAAACTTGTTAGCGAGGCAGAAACTTTTTTGAAAAAAGCTTTAACAAGGTCACGACAAGAATCTTTTGACGCTCTTGCCGATATGAAACAGATGCATGCTAAATCTATGTTTGAATATGGGGTGGAAACCAAGTACATGCGTACAGATAGCAATGTCGATGGCGGCTATTTGTGTCCTCCAGAATGGTCAAAAGAGATTGCCAAGAAAATTATAGAAATTAGCCCGATGCGGTCTCTTTGCCGTGTCACGACTGTTGGTACAAAACTATTTGAGCAACCAGTACGTAATACGTTGGCAGAGGCAAGCTACGAAGGAGAAGCAGAGCAAGTAGGCGATACTAACTCGCAGTACGGCTTAGTTGAGATCGTCAACAATCGCTTGACAGCTAAAATTCCAGTTACTTATGAGATGCTGAACGATGGGCATTATGACGTAATGGCTGAAATTCAAAACGACGCAGCAATTCAATTTGCCAAAAAAGAAGGTTACATGTTTTTGAAAGGTAACGGCGTTAAACAGCCTTATGGGCTTATGAACGATACGGGTGTCCCAACACGTGTCTCATTGATAGCAGATAATATTGACTTTGACGCGTTAAAATTGATGACTGGTGACTTAAAAGTTGGTTATAACCCAACGTTTGTGTTAAATAGGCGCACGATTGCGTATTTAAGTACCCTTAAAAATTCAGTCGGTGCGTATTTGTGGCAAGAGGGCTCTACGGGGGACGGTGTTCCTTCGACATTATGCGGCTTTCCGTATATACGCGCAATTGATATGGACGATATTGGTGCTAATTTATACCCTGTTATTTTCGGTGATTTTAAAGAGGGGTATCAGATTGTTGATCGATTTGGTCTGTACGTTATCCGAGATGAAATTACAAAAGCAGATCGTGCGATGATCCAATTTATCATGCATTTGTATAACGGCGGAAAAGTAAGACTGTCCGAAGCTTTCGTAAAATTACAATGCCACGTTTAAAAAATTAAAATAAAGAGGTTATTAAAATGTCTCAAGTTGATTTACATACACGTATTGCATCGACCCCTGCATTAAATATTCAGGTTATTAATACTGATACCACAACTAATGGTGTAATTATTGACATGTTGGGGTATCAATCCATCGAATTCGTCCTTTTTTCCGGAACTATCACTACGGGAGTTTTCACCCCTTTGTTGAGAGACGGAGACGATTCTGGGTTGTCCGATGTTGCCGACGTAGCCGCTGATTATTTATTAGGCACATATGCGGCTGCAACTTTTACAACCGCCTCAGCTGATGATAATGCATGCAAAAGTATTGGGTATGCAGGCAAAAAACGCTACGTTAGATTAAGTATCGTGACTTCAAGTACTGGTAACGGCACAATTAGCGCGATAGGCGTTAAAGGTAATCCTGCAGTTGCTAACGTAGACTAGTGTCGGAAGTTTTAATTTAATAATAAAAAATGAAAGTTAAAATATTAAACCCTTGTAGATATATTATTGAGGGGCGGCTTTTGATTTTAGATGCAAATCAAGAATTGGATCTAAATAATTCAGCCGCTTCGTCTTTAATAGAAAATGGGTTAGCAGCTAAAATCGAAACGGGGAGTCATTTAAATTTAAAAATAACTCCTCATTTCGAAAATAAAGTAATTAATTTAATTTATAAAAAACGCGGTCGACCGCGAAAACGAGAGGTTTAATTATGAGTTCTTATAATTGTAAAAATTATTTGGAGCAGCCAAAGTCCGTTGATGACAATAACAAAGCCCATCTTGAGGGGACGAGCGTTTATAACGGGAACGAATATACTGCCGCACAAATAGACGCCGTTTTGGCGGGTGGTGGTGCTGGGACAGTTGTCGCGAACCAAGTTGTTACTAGTTATGCTGCTCCTGCGGCGATTGCAGTTGCGGGAAAAGCTGTTATCGCTGGGGGCACTGGGTTAGCAATGACTTTAGCGGCTCCAATTGCGTACGCAGTTTGTGATATTAATGTGCTTAGTTTAGCGTCTGGAAATGTAGTAGTTACGACTGCTGCAGGTACGACATTCGACGGCACAAACAATACTGCAACATTTAATGCCGCAGCAGATAGGATTGTAATTGGTTATAAATCGATTACACAGTGGGAAATTCATTTAAATAATAGCGTCGTTTTAAGTTTAGTTTAATTGAATATTTTTTTAGAGGCGGGTAATGGTTGATTATGTAACAACGTTTAATGTTAAAGATTCTAGTGCAAATGCGTTGCATTCTATTACGTTTGATCCTCGTGACGGTATCGGGTCTGTATCGATTGAAAATAGCCCATTTGTTTATACATACACGAGTCTTGCTACATTTTATCCCACAGCTGAAGTTCCTGGGTTCGTTGGGAAAGTGGAAACTGTTGTCATTGCAGGAAGTGGCCAAATTGTAAATATCGTGCTTGACAAAGTAGCGTCTTTAGAAGCGTTAGCAATATTGTCAGGAGTAGTGGCGCTAGATGCTACGGTTGCAAAAGACGCTACGGTTGCAAAAGACGCTACGGTTGCAAAAGACGCTACGGTTGCAAAAGACGCTACAGTTGCAAAAGAAACTACTTTAAGCGCATTGGCAGGAGCGGCGGCACTAGATGCTACGGTTGCAAAAGACGCTACGGTTGCAAAAGAAACTACTTTAAGCGCGTTAGCAGGAGTGGCGGCACTAGATTCTACAGTTGCAAAAGAAACTACTTTAAGCGCATTGGCAGGAGTGGCGGCACTAGATTCTACAGTTGCAAAAGAAACTACTTTAAGCGCACTGGCAGGAGTGGCGGCACTAGATTCTACAGTTGCAAAAGACGCTACAGTCGCAAAAGAAACTACTTTAAGCGCGTTAGCCAGCGTTGCGGCATTAGATGCTACAGTTGCAAAAGAAACTACTTTAAGCGCGTTAGCAGGAGTGGCGGCACTAGATGCTACAGTTGCAAAAGAAACTACTTTAAGCGCTTTAGCCAGCGTTGCAGCTTTAGAGGCGACAAGTGCGCTAATTAAAACTCAAACAGATAAAATGAATTTTAGCGGCGATAATATCCAATCTCGCGTGGCAGATAAGGGCGTATTTAATTTATTATCTGAAACTACAATCGCTACCGAAATTTGGGATACGGTTTTGGCGGATCATTTAATCGTAGGATCGACAGGGGAGGCATTAAGTGAAGCGCGTATCCACTCTTTATATGATAATGTTTATATCGACCAACCAATTTATTCTGCGAGTAATGTTTTAACCTCAGGCAGAGTTAGACTTTATAGTGATCCTGCAAGTGTTGGGACAGATAACGATGTGATTGCTACGTATAACATGACAGCAACAGAAACGGCTGGAAAAGTATTAACATATAAAACGGTGAAACTATGAATCCTTTAGCATTAATAACGCAGGGGATGCAGTCGTATGTTCCTGCGCCTATCGTTGTCTATCCACTAATCGCAGAAGTGGCTTAAAATGCGACTTAAAATTGGCAATTCAATTGATTTATTATTTACAGCGCAGGATAAAAATGGCGCGGTTATACTGAATTTAAGCGCTGCGACCGCTATAAAATTTATGGTAAAAGTTAATGAAACTGATACCGATTTAACTGCAAAGATTTCAAAAGATTTAATTAGCGGGATAGTAGTTGATACGCCCGTCACTGGAAATATAAAAGTATCGTTATCAACGACAGATACTACTATTCCAGCAGGTATATATTTTGTTGCGCTACAAATTGTATGGGGAGCGCGTGTTCAAGAAGTAACTATTAAAGAAACTGTTAACGAAATTACGACAATTAACACCGTTGATTTTGTGCAGGACATTATACGATGACATTTGGGTTTACGTACAATCAAAATTACCAGTTGATGTATAAAGCGCGAGCGTATACGTACTTATCTATATTGCCACGTACGATTTATCCAATTGATATAGGAGATTTAAAATCTCATCTTAAAATAGATTACATAGATGAGACACAAGAAAATTATATTAATTTATTAATCGCTGCTGCGGTTAATTCAGCAGAAATGTTTACGAATAGAAGTTTTATAAACCAGAAATGGAAAACGTTTAGAGATTTTCCATTAGAGTTTATAGAATTGCGCCGCGGATCAAATGGTGTGGTGAATAGTTTTAAATATAAAAACTCAAGTGAAGTTTTAGTAGATGTGCCAGCAGAGGTTTATTATGTAAAAGTGCAAGACCCTTTTACGCAAATTATTCTCAAAGATACGATGTCCTTTCCACAAGATGTTTTAGACCAACAAAATTGTATTGAGATTGAATTTACAGCGGGTTACGGTACGACTAAAGATACAGTGCCTGCTATGCTTAGACTGTTGCTGTGCCAGCATGTTACGTGGTTATACGAAAATAAAGGCAATTGTCCTGTAGATGAAATACCGCTGATGGTACGCGACGGGTACATCAAACATTTTAGAGTGGTTAATTTGAATGCCTCAACTTTCATATAAACCTAGAAAATATGTTATGCCTTGTCTCGGAGATATGATCCATAGGATCGATATCTACGATAGAACGATTAAAGCTCCAACAGATGACACGGGCAATTACAGTTTAAGTTTCAAGAAAAAAATTACGGTTTGGGGTTCTATCGAAAGTGTTGGCGGTATTGTTGTTTTTGATAGTGTAAATATTGAGAGAGTAGTTTCCCATAGATTAATGATTAGATATTTACCGTTTTTAACACAAGAGCATTGGATTTGGTACGATTCAAAATATTACGATATTGTGCAGATTGAAAATTTAAATGAAGAAAAACGATACCAAATTTTATATTGCAGTGTAAGAGGCGCGGATAGCAAAGTCGCTAATCAAGCATAAGTATGTTTACTATTACACCAAAGGCGAATGTTGCGAGAGTAAATTTGCAGTTAAAAAATACCGTTCCTTTAGTTAGGAATGCGATTCGAAAGGCGTTTTATGATATTGGTAAAGATTTAGTTGCGTCTACAAAAGAAGAAATAAATAAAAAGCCAAAACATGGGGCAATTTATCTTAAGACTCACGGTCTAAGAGGCGAATTAAAGAAGCCACGATATTATACAGCGTCGGCGCCGGGGGAAGCTCCTGCGGTTGTGACTGGTCAGCTTAGAAAAAGTATTAATTTTACGGTTAATGGATACAATGAGATGATATTTGGCGTTGATTTGTCTCGCGGTAAAGCGCCTTATGGTAAATATTTAGAATATAGTAATTTGACTGCTCTGTCGGTAATCCGGCTGGCAGGCGTTTTTCATGATAAAAACAGAGTTTCACCCCGACCGTTTATAAGCGCGGCGTACAAAAAAAATAAAAGTAATATAAAACGAAAATTTGCAAATGCAATTAATCAAGCGATAAAAAAATGAACACGGTTGATATCATAACTAGATTAAAACAAATTGTGCCTCGGCATACTAGCCTTTTTTGTGACGAATTAGACGTCACGTCACTTGATTTTTATAATGCCACAGGGCTTGTTACATGTACGTGTTCAACGCCTCATGGATTGTCTGTTGGCGATGAAGTATTTATTGCTGGTGCGCTAACGCCTATAACTATCAACTCCATCACTCGTGTTGACGCAATAGCGACAGCGGTTACAAATAGCAATCATGATTTGACGTTAGGATTTCAAGAAACGGTCACATTAACTGGAGCAGCGCAAGAAGAATATAACGGCAGTCATGCTTTAGTTGACGTACAGAATCGCAGGACTTTTTCATTTTCTGTTACGGGCAGTCCTAGCACCCCCGCAACAGGCACGATCAAAATGACTGAAGATATAAAAGCTGGGTATAACGGTCTTCACGCGGTCAATAGTTTAATTGATACATATAAATTTACATATGCGATTACTAGCACGCCAGAAAGTCCTGCTCTAGGAACAATAAAGTTGCGAAAAGAACTAGCAATCACGGGCGACGTAACTATGGAACGGTTTTTAGAGTCTTATTCGAAGCAAAATGTTAATAAGTTTTACTTGGTGGTTGTTTTAGGGGGCGCTTTTGCAAGTAAAGACAGGTTCACGTTATCCGACGCATTGTCGACAAGTACAACAAGCGCCGTAGACGCAAGAATTCGAATTATTGATCCTTTTAGTATTTTTATTGTAACCCCGTCTTCGAATACTCTAACGGCTATGACCATTAGAGACGGAATGGACTATATGGCTAGGATATTAAATAAAAGCATTTTATTTCATACATTCCCCACAGGGTCAGCGTTTGAGACAAATTTAGGGGTGACACTTGTTGGGCATGATACGCATATGTACGATGTTTCAAAGTATATTCATGAGTTTAAATATGAGTTTGTTTATGATTTAGTCCGAGAAGACGGCGTGGATGATTTCGACAGCGTTGCTTTTCGCGACATTGATTTGCATTTTAATAGTTATCTAAACTCAAAACATAATGAGTTAATGACTTCATTAGTTAATTTAGATGACCACCCACTGTAACGAGGTTACACATTATGACTATTAGATTACCAACTATTTCTATCAGTTTAGCATCTGCGCAACAACGTGTGCAAAATGATCAGCAAAAACTTTTATTTATTGGACAAATGACTGCTGTAGGAACTGCAACGTCGGGCGTTCTTTATGAAAATATAGACAATACGAACGAGCAAGATGCTTTATTTGGCAAGAATTCGATGTTAGCTACGATGATTAGAGCAGCTAAGTATCACAATAAAATTTCACGCGTTGACGCAATTCCTCTTTCAGATAACGGAGCAGGAAGCGAGGCGGTGGGAGCAGTTACATTTACTGGTACAGCGTCAGCGGCAGGCACAATAACAGTTTCAGTCGGATCAAAAGGAACACTAGCAACCTTGCGGCATGTATATGAGTTAAGTGTTACAAATACAATGACTGCTGACGCGCTTGGAATTTTACTCGCCGCTGCAATTACAGCAGATACTACATCGCCCGTTACAGCGATTAATACGACTGGCGATGTAGCGTTAACTGCCGTACATAAAGGAACGGAAGGTAATTTCATTGGTATTTTAGTTTCTGGGTCTGCCGCGGGAATTACTTATACAGTAACAGGAATGACAGGTGGCGCAACCGATCCAGCGCTAACGACTTTGTTCGACGTGATTGGCGATACAAGATACCAAACGCTTGTTTACCCTTCATATGTGAAATCTACTGCTAAAACATTTTTAGACGCCAGATTTAATTCTGATAATAAAATTCTTGACGGAGTGGGCGTTAGTTGCATGACCGACACAGCAACAAATATTGCAATAGCAGCAAACGCAGATAATTCCCAAAGTATTGTCATTATAGCGAATAAACAAATCGCGACTCCGTTAGCGTTTTATGCGGGATCAGGTATTTTTGAGATTAATACGATTATTGCCGCAAAAGTTGCGGCAATTCGTGCGTTACGATTGACTCCCGATGTGAATATCGGTCAATATGTTTCAGCTACTTATGGCGCTAAAGACGCATTCGGTGGTATGCATATTGCAAGTTTGCCTTATTTCAACACTATTATACCAACGCTCCCCTTAGAAGAAACAGGTAAAAATTTTATTGACTCGGAGTTAGCTAGTTTAGTTGCAGCTGGGGCTGCAACACTTGGCAATAATATTGCAAATAATCAAATTATTTTAGGCACAACAGTTACTACGTATAAGACAGACGGTGCGGGTGACCCAGATATCAGCTTTAAATATTTAGAATACGTCGACACAGAAGTGACCTGTAGGGAATATTTTTACGATAACTTAAGAGAAAGATTTTCTCAAAGTCGTTTAACAAGCGGCGATGTGGTATTGGGGTACAACATGGCGAACGATCAAATAATCAAATCTTTTTTAACAGGCTTATATAACGACTTAGGAACTATGGCGCTTGTTAGAGTCGGCAAAGATGAAGAGACAGGCACAGATTGGTTAACTTATTTTAAACAAAATTTATCTGTTGTATTAGATTTGGATTTAGGTAAGGCAACCGTAACTATGTTGTTGCCAATAGTTACGCAATTACGAACAATTATAATGACTATGCAAGTCTCATTTTCTGCAAATAGTTAATAATAAAAAGAGGTTTTACGATGACTAATATAAAAAGTTTGTCCACTCCATTTTTAATGATAAATAATGTTTTAGTCCCATACATTGCGGGATCACTAACTTTTACAGAAGGAACGCCAGAAAAAAAAGTTAGGACTCAAACGGGCGGCGGAGGTTCTATGCAGAGGGTGTCGTCGATAGACGTGACAACGCAGTTTTCAGAGGTTAAATTTCAATTACTTAACACTGTTGCAAATGTTGAATTGGCACGCACTTGGGTCAACAATGACTTTGATAACGCCATAAGTATCACAGATGCGGAATTTACTAGGTATGGTTCAGATGCAGGAATTGTGAACAAATACGAAGTCGAGACTGGCATTGATGGCATGATAAGTGTTGAGTTCCAATGCGATTCGTTAGTTTAATTTTTTAATCGGAAAATAAAAATGCTAAAAAAAGAGTTTGATTTTATTTTGCAAGATGATTTGATTTATGCCCATGACGGCAAGGCTGGTATTAAAGCAAAGCGGCTATTATTACGAGCGCCAACAACTCGATTGCTTTCTTTATCTAGTAAATTAAGCTCAACGGTAATGTCGTCTTTGATAAAAGCTAGAGAAAATTACAAAGAAGACACGTCAAAGAAAGACGTAGAGTCGCAAGATGATATTATAGATGGCGCGAGCATTTATATGCTTATTTCAGGCTCGCTTGCACCTGAGCAAATGGCGGAATTTGTAGAGGTCTTTCAGGATTTAATTTTGTCTGATAATATTTGTCTGATTGACGGCAAGGAGGCTTTAACTTTAGACTTGTTTAACGCTTTAGATTCACGTGAAACATTGCGATTGCTTGGAGATTATATCGCAAATTTTTTATTACCATCAATTATGTTGCAATCAAAGAAGAAGAACTAAATTTTTTAGCTTCAAATTTGATGGTTTTTTATAAAGGTGCTGTTACATATAAAGATTTTCAAGAAATGCCTATTGTAGAATTTATTAATCTAAAACGTAATGCAGAACGAATAAATAAAGAAGCAACTGCGGAGCAAAAAAAGGCGATTAATCGATGAGCACTTATGATCTAGCCTACATTTTCAAAGCGATTGATAATTTTTCGCCTGCGGTGAAAAAAATTAGCGCTTCTATGGAAAAGTTTGAAGTTCAAATGAAAAAGAGCGCCGACAACGTTAAAAAGTTTAGCGACACTGTGCAAAAAACGGGTAAAATTTTATTCAAAGGATTGGTTTTGCCAATGGCTGCTGCGGCTACTTATGCCTTAAAAAATTCCGAGCAATTCAAAACGATGCAAATAAGGTTAGAATCCGTCGCAGGTTCTGCTAAAAATGCGGCGAAGGTTATGGCTAGTGTTAAAGAGATGTCATTGTCTACAGGATTGTCACCTGAAGGATTAAACCAGACAGCAACAAAACTGTTAGCGGCTGGTTATGGGATGGACAAAATAAACGAAAAGTTAAAGCAAATGTCTGTGTTAGCGGTGGGTTCTGGTAGAGATATAACTGAAATCGCATCAGGACTTATCCGAATGAAAACGGTCGGATATGCGCAGGGGCGTTTCATGGCTAGAATGTCACAACAAGGCATCCCGTTAGTTAAAGCTTTTAAAGAATATTATCATTTAAGCGATAAGGCATGGAATAATTTAACATCAAAAAAGCTTGATTTTAAATTAATAGAACCTGTTCTTGACAGTATGACAAAAAAGGGAAGCGATTTTTATGAATCTTATAGAAAAATGTTAATGACCACAGGCACGTCTGCAGATCGAGTGCATAATGCTTTACGTTTTATCGCGGCGGACTTCGGCGATGCGTTATTTAAAGTTTACGGCATTGAAGGCGGGATGAAAGGCATAGCGGATAGATTGGCTGAATTGGAGCCTAAAATAAAAGCTTGGTTAGAAGCTAATCCAGAAGTGTTTAAAATGGCGGTAAATATAGGACTTATTGGGGCGGCTTTGATATCAATAGCATCAGTTCTTAAAACTATTACTTGGGGTTTTGGTCTTTTAGCTGGTTATTTTGGCGCAATGGCAAGAGCCTCAGGACCAATCCTTGCAGTGCTTGCGATGTGGGAAGGCGCGAAAGGGGTGGACTTTTCATCATTTAATCAAAGCATGCTGACCGCATTAAAACAATTTGGAGGGGGAGAAACGAAAGTAGGGTGGAAGACTGTGGGCGGGGCGTTATCGGCGCTTGGTGAATCTGCAGGGACAGCGCAGCCAGGCACTATTTCTTCAGGAGCAAGCTTATTAGGGTTTAACCCGTCAGCTGGAGCACAACAAATAAGCTCCGTTGTGTCGGCTCCTAGTTTAATTCGATTGATGCATGAGGGCAATATGGTTGGGAGCATACCACTTGCTGTTAAGTCTGAATTAGGAAGAACAACCATGGGGTCTTACTGATGGCATTACTTAACCAGCTATTTACAGCAACTTTTAACGGGGTGCCATTTCTTGTGGATACAAGCACGATGCATTACGGAAGAAAGACGCAGACTTTCGAATACCCCAACAAACAATATCGTTTCGTAGAAGATTTGGGCGAAAATTTAAGAACGTTTGATGTTGACGCTATAATTACTGGTAATGACGATTACTTAGTTTTGCGAGAAGTTTTTATCTTAGCATTGCAAAAGAAAGGAATAGGAGTGTTGACGCATCCTTTATATGGGCTTGTGCTTGTCACTGTAAAAACATATACAGTCACAGAAAATTTAACGTCTTTAGGCGAGTGTGTTTTTAGCATTACATTTGAAGAGGCGAGACAAAATCTTTTCCCTGTGTTTGGAGATGCGGGCGGTTCTTTTGTCGATAGTATTATTAATGAGATAGCCCCTTATTTAACTGCTTTTTTCGTTACCAAATTTGCACTTAGTTTTAAACACAATATAGCAGATGCTTCGAGTAAGAGCCAAAAATTAAATAGCTCGCTACAACCAACGCGCGCTGTAGCTACCGAGGATAATGCTTTAAACGATTTTACATCGAAAAGCGCAGATTTTGAAGTTAATCGATATGTGTCATTGCAAGATAGTGCAAGTTTTTCGGCTTCAATTGTAGATTTGTTAGATGCGTATAATAATTTAGGGTTATCAGCTGAAGATAGTTATGCACTTAATTCTACGGCATATTATTTTGGCGCCGACGATATAATAATAAAAGACACGACTGCGGAACGTAGCCAAAGAATTTTAAATAGAAAAATCTTGAATTGTTATGTGAACACAGTTTTATTGATGACGTTATATTCTAACGCGCTACAAATAACGTATTTAGACGATTTGCAAATTATGGAAAAAGAAGTCGATCTAGAGACTAAGTACCAATATTTGATGAATAATAATGTGCTTGACATCGATATTTTGAGGCAATTAGAAAAGTTACGCAACACTGTGAAAAGATTTTTTAGTCAATTAAAAGTGAATGTAAGTAAAGTCATTACTGTTAACGTGCCTGTGACGCCCTTATCTGTTCTATTGTATAGGTATTATGCTGATTTTGAAAATGAAGACGAGGTAATAGCGCTAAACGATTTAAATAACGTCACTCAAATTAGCGGGGATATTAAAATTTTAACGGAAGCAACGCAATGAACGACATTGCATTGGAAATAAATGGCGTCCCTTATAGTGGATTTACTAGTGCGACGGCTAGTAAATCCATGGAGCATATTAGCGGCAGCTTTAGTTTTAATATTTCAGTGTTGGATAATTTACAAAAATTCCCAATACAAAATAGAAGTAAATGCAGGGTGCTAGTTAACGGGAAAGCCTTTATTACAGGATATGTTGAAACTATAGGCATCAATTATGATTCAAAACAGCATCAAATAACCATTGGGGGTCGAGATAAAACATGCGACATTATAGACAACACACTTGGCAGTGAATTGTCTTTTAGCGCGGGCATTAGTTTAGAAAATATTATTAGAAAAGTATTGAAGAATTTTGGCTTAGAAAATGAAATAGCCGTTAATAGTAATGCTAAACTAGATGTTTTTGATAACACAGAATTAAATAACATGTCGGCACAAATTGGCGAGTCAGCATATTTGTTTATTGAAAAATTTGCCAAAAAAAGACAAGTTTTGTTGATGTCCGATGGCGATGGTAATATTTTATTAGCGCGCACACCAAAAGACGACGAAAGATTAAATACTGTTTTAACGTCAAGTCCTGGTTATCAAGCTGTTATTTTAAGTGCCGTGGCAATATATGATGATACAAAAAGGTTTTATAGATACGCGATGAAATCACAAAGTAATGTTGTTAGTAACGGGATCGTGGAAGATGTTCACGCGATAAGTAATGACAAGATTGTTTCGGTTTCCGCTACTGCTTACGACGAAGCGATAAGACATACGCGAGTTTTTAATTTAATGACACATGATGATTCTTACAACAGTCAGGCTGATTTACAAGAACGCGCTACATCGCAGGCAAACTATAACCGCGCGACAGGATTTAAATATACGGTTACAGTTCAAGGTTTTTCGCCGATAAACGATCCTGCGCGAATTTGGCAGCCAAACCAATTGATATTAGTAAATGATGATTACTGCAATATACCAAAGCAATTATTATTGATTAAGTCCGTTGAGTTTAATTATTCAATTGCTGGAGGAAGCATGACAACATTAGAATTGATAGACAAAGAAGGCTATTCTGTAGAAACATTGCAAGGCATAAAATACAGAAACCGCAAAAAGAAAAAAGCATCAGGAGAGGATGTTAACGGCGGAATTATAAGCAATCTAACTCCTTATAAAGGCATATGAAACATTTAGCAAATAAAATAACTAACTATATAAAACGTGTAGTTATAACGGCAATTAGTAAAGATGAGAAACCTATTTCTCACTGCCAAGTTACTTATCTATCAAAGATTGCAGCGGCTGAATGTATTTATCCCTATGGGATGAGCGCCGTTGCGCCTGTTGATAATATCGGATTAGCGTTTACCGTATGCGGCAACGAAGCCAATTTGGCGGTTATGCCTTATTCGCAACAAGATAGATTTAAAAATTTAAAATCTGGGGAAGTTATTTTTGGCAGTCCTGTCTCTGGTAGTTATATAAAATTTTTAGAAAATGGTGATATTGAAATAACCTGTAAAGGCAAATTAATTGTCAGTACAGTAACAGATATAGACATGACGGCACAAACGTTTAATGTAACAGCTCCTGCCATGAATTTCACAAGCGGAAGTTTTTCTTTCGGTTTTAGTACGAGCGGAATATTTAATGGTAACGGCACATTTAATTTTGGCACTGGAGGGGCGGCTATTGCACGTCTTGGTGATGAGGTTGTAGTAGACGGCAAAACGGGCTTAATAACAACGGGTAGCATCCATAATACGAGTAATTAAGATGGCGGACATTTTGTTAAATAAAGAAAAAGGTTATTACGATTTTGATTTTTTAGACGGCGATTTTGCGTTGACTGATGGATTGGGTACAGCGTTGCTTCTGTCTTTTTTATGCGAAAAAAGGGCGGCCGCAAGTGAAATTCCAACGCCAGAGTTTCGGCGCGGGTGGTGGGGCAATACAGTATTAAAATATGATAATTACGAAATAGGTTCAAAGCTTTGGCTGTTAGAACAAGCGAGAAAAGACAATACGACTTTAAATTTAGCAAAAACATACACTAGTGATTGCTTGCAGTGGCTAATAAGTGATACTTTAGTGAAAGAAATAAAATCAGAATCAAGTTTTATCGTGGATGGTATTAGCGTAGAAGCTGACTTGGTTATTAGCCCCAATAAAACATTAAGCATTGCATTTGATTTGTGGGAAAATACAAACTCATTTTAAAATATTATGCCAATTTTATACCCAGAAAATAGACAAGAAATTGTAGACCGCGTTAGCACGGACATCCAAGCTGCGCTGCCCGAAAGCGAGCCTTTTTTACGCAACTCATATCTTTTAGCGCTTGCGATTGGGTATTCAGGCGCGATTTACGATACAAATAAAACAGTTCAAGAGTTGCAAAAACAATTATTCCCAGATACAGCGACAGGCGAGTTTGCGGACAGATGGGCTTCATTTAAAGGTATTTACCGCAATGCTGCAACACAATCGACAGGAAACATTACAGTTACAGGCACGCTAGGTGCCGCAATACCACTCGGCACGCAATTACAATCCAGTGACGGCAACTATTTTTTAACAGCACAAGAAAAAGTAATTGCAACACAAAATATTTCTGTAACGAGTTTAACTCGAAGTGGGATAGTTGTAACTGTTACTACAGTAAACGATCATTTTTTTGCGAATGGAAATA
>Ga0307379_10003123_pt1 | contig 24146 bp, 19 predicted proteins | sample UN2MG_FD_202237 | JGI IMG/M metagenome (GOLD analysis project Ga0307379, IMG submission 202237) | Soil microbial communities from Risofladan, Vaasa, Finland - UN-2 | ecosystem: Environmental > Terrestrial > Soil > Coastal area > Acid sulfate soil | place: Finland: Risofladan, Vaasa | collected...
AGCGTCTTGTCGAGGGTTACCGCGCTCTCGGCCACGACGGTGGTGAAGGTAGCCGTTCGCTCCATGAGCGTCTTGTCGAGGATGACGGTGCTCTCGGCCACCACGTTGGTGAACGCATTGGTGCGGTCCGCCAGCGTCTTGTCGAGGGTCACGGCGCCCTCGGCGACGAGGCCGGTGAAGGTATCGGTCCGGTCCTTCAGCGCCTTGTCGAGCGTCGTGGTGCTCTTGCCGATCTCGGCCATGAACGTCTCGGCGCGTTCCTTCAAGGTCTTGTCGAGGACGATGGCGCCCTGAGCGACGGTGCTCTCCAGACCCTTGATGCGCTCGGCGAGCGAGCTCTGCAGAGCCTCCGTCCGCTCTTTCATGGTCTCGTCGAGGGCCGTCGTCCGCTGCGCCACCACGGTCTCCAGCGAGGAGAGGTTCTGCGTTGCGCCTTCGATGACCTTGGTGAGGCGGCCTTGCTCCTTGCTCAGACGCTCGAGCAGGCCAGGCACCGCCTCGGTCACCTTGGCTTGCGCCTTATACACCTGCTCCGCCGCCTCGCTGGAGCGGGCGACGAGGAGCTCGGTGAGTTGCGCGCCCCGTTCGGCGAGCTTCTTGTCGATCGTGCCGCTGGCGTTGGAGATGTCGCGGGCGACTTGCGCGCCCACGCCCTTCAGAGCCTCGCTGACCCGCTGGCTGTTGTTGGTGAGGGCCTCGCGCTCGGTGGCAAGCTCGTTGATCAGGCTTCTAACGCGAAGCTCGTTTTCGCCATAGGAACGCTCAAGGGCAGCGACCTCGCCATGCACCATGGCTTCGAGCTCGCTCGCCCGGCCGATGGCGCGGGAGATGGCGTCGTTCATCGCCGCCACCTGGCGCCGAATGGTCTGCCCCACCGAGGCGACCGACTGCTCGGCCAGCCTGTCAGGCTCGGCGAGCCGCACGGCGACTTCGGTCATGGCCGAGGCCATGAGGCGAAGTTCCTGGGCGCGCCACACGAGCAGGGCGAGGAACCAGAAGATGACGATGGGAACGAGGATGGAGGCAGCGGCCGACAGGGCCGAAGCGGAGACGAGGCCGCCGCTCGAGACTTGGCTCGAGATGATGCCATAGGCGAAGAAGCCGCCAATGACGAACCAGGCGACGGACGCCGCCAGTGCCACGAGGAACGGCGTGCGCGCGGGCCTCTGCTGAAGGGCGAAGATCAGGCCGCCGATGGACGGCACGTCATCGTTGGCGGGTGCGGAGAGCCGGCGTTGCGGCGGCGGACCTGCGGGACGGCGCGTCCTGGTCAGGTGCTTAGGTGAGGGGGCGCCCGCCGTGGTCTCGGAGAACTCGACCGGCTTGCTGTCCTCGTCGCGCTTGAAATCTTGCGGTTTCGGCTCTTCGCGCTTGGGCGTTTCGCGCTTGCGCTGCTCGGCTTTGAGCCGGTCTGCCAAGGTGGAACGTCTCGGTAACTCGGAGCCACGCTCTAGGATCGGTGCCTCGTCGGACTTCGCCCGGTCCTTGTTACTCTGCATCATCGCTTCCAGAGGGCCTTTGACTTCGTCTTTGGCTTCTGGCGTCGCTTTCCCAGGAGGCGACTTTGCTTGTTCCTGCGCCATAACGCGTTCCTCGCACCACTAGACTCTAATCAAAAATGGGAGAAATCTGCGCCGTCAGACCCAAAACCCGCCAACCGGCGGCGCATCGCGTCCTGCGGGGCCCCCGCATAACCTCCGGCTAGAAACACTAACCGGAAGAGCCCCCAACGCTTTTTCCCCCTCTACCAACATCGTTAACGAATTTTTAGGGCTAAAAAAAGCTGAATCGAAAGCTTGGGTTAACGCCCCATAAGCCATTAGGATCGCAGCTTAATTTGCTGCGCCCGACCGGCGAATCGGCTAGAGGTGAGAGCCTCTGATTGCCGCCTTTGGGTGGTTTCCCGTTGTGGGACACTTATCTGGGTCCGTGAGCGTCGCTTTGGACGTTTTTGCGCCGCGTCAATAAGCCATCCTGGTCGGGCCTCGCGAGCGGCGCTGAGGGCAGGATTTGAGCGGAGACAGCCTCATGGCAAGCGAGCAGGCAGCGAGAGTTGCGGCCCCCGATCCAGGGATCGCGGAGGGAGCGCCACCCACACGGCCCGTCGATCTCGTGCATCTGTCGCGCTACACGCTTGGCGAGCGATCGCTTGAACGGGAGGTGCTGGAGCTCTTCTGCACCCAATCCGTGCTGTATCTGGAGCAGCTGCGGGCGGCCATGTCGGATAAGGCATGGAAGGACGCCGCCCATTCGCTGAAAGGCTCCGCGCGCGCGGTCGGCGCGTGGCGTGCCGCCCAGGCCGCGGAGCGGGCCGAGGCCCTCCAAGGAGACGGCCTCGTTCAGTTCCGCGCCGCGCGGATCGGCGAGATCGAGACCTCGCTGCGCGAGGCGGAGGCCTATATCGCCTCGTTGCTCAACGATCGTTGATCGCCGCCCCGCGAGACAATAGGCCGCCGCAAGGCGCTGGAGTCTCAGTTTCAATTGCCCTATAGAGCACAGGCCGCGAGCGGGCTCGACCGTCTCGCCGTTCCCTTCGGGCGCGCGTGCTCTCCGCCGCCCGGCTCCCGAGATCGGATAACGTTCAAGCCCGCCAACCTCATGGCCAGGATCACCTTTATTCAAAACGACGGAACCGAAAATGTCGTCGATGCCGAGCCCGGCATGACGGTGATGGAGGCCGCCGTGAAGAACTCCATTCGCGGCATTGCGGCGGAATGCGGCGGTGCCTGCGCTTGTGCGACATGCCATGTCTATGTGGAAGAGGCTTGGCGCGAGGCGACAGGTCAACCGGAGCAGATGGAAGAGGACATGCTCGATTTCGCCTTCGACATTCGTCCGTCGAGCCGGCTGAGCTGTCAGATTAAGGTGACCGAGGCACTCGATGGCCTCAAGGTCCGGATTCCCGAAAAGCAGTTCTGAGGCGCTATGTCAGAGGATGTGATCAAGACAGATGCGGTCATTGTGGGGGCAGGGCCCGTGGGCCTGTTTGCCGTGTTCGAGCTCGGCCTCGTCGACGTCAAGGCGCACGTCATCGACATCCTCGACCGGGCCGGCGGCCAATGCGCCGAGCTCTACCCTGAGAAGCCGATTTACGACGTGCCGGGTCTCACCATGGTCACCGGCCAGGAGCTGACCGACCGGCTCATGGACCAGATCAAGCCGTTTGGCGCCGAGTTCCACTTCAGCCAGAGGGTCGACACGCTGGAGCGCCTCGACGGCGGGTTCCGGCTCACGACCGATATGGGCACCACCTTCGAATGCAAGATAGTGGTGATCGCCGCCGGCGGTGGCTCCTTCACGCCGAAGCGGCCGCCGCTGCCCGGTATCCAGCAGTACGAAGGCACCTCCGTCTTTTATTCCGTGCGCAAGATGGACGCGTTCAAGGATCGCGACGTGCTCATCGTCGGTGGCGGCGACTCCGCTCTCGACTGGACCTTAAATCTTCAGCCCGTGGCCAAGTCGCTGACGCTGCTGCACCGGCGGTCGGAGTTTCGCGCCGCGCCCGCCTCGGTGCAGAAGATGCTTGAGCTCGTCGAGAGCGGCAACATTGCCTTCAAGCTCGGTCAAGTGACCGAGATTCATGGCGCCGACGCCCAGCTCACCGGCGTGACGGTCAAGGCGCCGGACGGCTCGACCTTCGAGCAGCCGGCTGAGGTCATGCTGCCGTTCTTCGGCCTCACCATGAAGCTCGGGCCGGTCGCGGATTGGGGCCTCAACCTCGAGGAGAACCTGATCCCGGTCGATACCGAGAAATTCGAGACGAGCGAGAAGGGCATCTTCGCCATCGGCGACATCAACACCTATCCCGGCAAGCTGAAGCTCATCCTATCGGGGTTCCACGAGGGCGCGCTCATGGCGCAGCAGGCCCACAAATATATCTATCCGGATAAGAAGCTGATCTTCCAGTACACCACCTCGTCGTCGAGCCTGCAAAAGAAGCTCGGCGTGAAGTGAGCCGGTCAGGCTAGCGAGCGGTAGATCGCGACCTCGTACGGGCTGAACATCCGGACCTTGAGGCGCTCGTGCAAGGGAAGCTCGACGCGTGCGAACACGCCGCTATTGTCGACGAGGTCGGTCGCCACCGGATCGACGAGAATGAGATAAAGCCGCCGGGGCTTGTGGCGGTACGACACGACGATGTTGTGCAGCACCTCGGCGAACACCTCACGCGAGAACGGGTTGAAGAAATAGTGGACGGCCTCGCCGTCGGGCGGCCCAACCTGGCTCGCGTCCTCAAGCACACATTCCACGTTGCGGCACAACATCCGCGAGCGCGGGTACTGCGCAATATTCATCTCCGCGTTGTCTTGCAGCTCTTCGGCGAATTCGATGCCGCCGATGGCGGCGAACGGATGCTCCGAAGCGAGCAGCATCACGCGCCCCTTGCCTGCACCATAATCGACGAAGGTCAGCCGCGAGAAATCGTAGTCGATGGCGGCCAGGGTCCACTCGAACAACCGGCACGGCGTCGGCCGATAGTCGTGGGCGTGTGCAAGGCTGCCGCCGCGCACCGTCAGTCCGGAAAGCGCAACCGGATCCTTGGTCTGCACGAAGAACAATTGCTCCTTCGGCGGATCGAGCACGCGTGCATGCAGCCAGTGGAGAAACTCGCGATAGTCCTGCCTCATGCGCTCCGGGCGCGCATGCTCCTTGAGCTTGGCGCCGGTGCGTCCGATCTCCGGCAGCACGCTCTCGCGCCCGTACTCGGCGGCGCGGGCAATCCCAGTCTTGGTCGCTTGTTTGGTTTGGTTCGACGTCTTGTCGGCGATCGAGGCGATACGGCCGGCCAGACGGCTTCGCCGCGTGGCGCGATTTGTTGTTACCGCGTTCGTCGTCGCATCCGCGGTCCGAGTTACGGCGCCCGCAGCAATCCCGTTAGCGCGCCGCCGCGACGGCCCGACGGATTGCGACTCCGGTTGATCCGAGCCGTGGGGTACGACCGTCATGGGTGAGTTCCCCTCATGCGCAAAGATTGGGCACCTTGGCCCATGAAGCAAGCGCTTTTTAGGCGATGGCTCGGTCCGGACCTGCACCGGTGTTGATCGAATATGCTATCCTATTGATTCGCGAGGGGGACCCGCGTGAAGGCCAGCACGGACCCGAGCGGCGGGGGATGAGACGTGCAGGCAGAATATTTTCACGACTCCGTACGGCCAGGCCTCATTGCCATGCTGCCGAGGCTGAAGCGTTTTGCCGACGTTCTTGTTGGCGAGCGTATCGAGGGCACGTACCTGCTTAGCCGCGCGCTTCAGTTCATGCTGGCTGAGCAGCACCGCTACCAGCGCGGTACCGCGCTCGATGTTTGGGCGTTCGGCGAGATTTATCGGCTGTGGCTGCATGAGCTTGGCGGTCATGCCGATCCCGTGGCGCAGACCAAGATCGACAATGGGAGTTTCGGGCAGCTGTTCTACCCGGAAGTCGACGGATTTTTCGATGCGCCGGTCATAGGCTTCCTCGGACGGTTGCCGGCGCAGCAGCGGCTCACGCTGCTCCTCGTCTATGGTGAAGGGTTTGACCATGATGACGCCGCCCGCGTGCTCGACGTCCCACCGGACACCATCGCCGCGCGCCTGGTCCGTGTCAGTGCGGCTCTTGCCGACCGGTTGAGCGCCCGCCCGCCTGCGCCCGCCGCGGCGATTGTCGAAACCCTCTATCCCGAAGGGCACAGAGGTTCACCATGACCGAACTCAGCGACGAACTGCTCGTAGCCTATGTCGATGGACAACTGGCGCGCAAACAGACCCGCGCGGTGGACAAGGTTCTCGATCAGGACGATGTCATTGCCGCGCGCGTTGACGCCTTGAAGTACGCCCATGCTCGTCTGGAAGCCGCATTCGAGGCGATCTTGGCGGGCGAGGAGATGGACGTCTCAGCCGCATCGGCGCCGGCGCAGGAGGGGCTCGTCATCGAGTGGCGCACCGCCAAGATGGCGCTGGCCGGGATCGGTGTTGGCGCGGCGCTTCTTCTCGTGGTTGCCGGCTACGGTTGGCCGCTCGCCCTCCCGGGGCTGATGCCGCCGCCTCAAGCCGAGACGCTTTCCCCGCAGCCTGCGGCTATGGCGCCCGACTGGCAGCGGGAAACCGCGCGCGCACACGCGTTGCTAAGCCGGGCGAGCGTTGAGGTCGGTCTGGAGAGTCAGGGCAACCATGACTTCGTCGCCCTCCAACTTGCGCAGATCCTCGGCGCCAACCTCAAGCTTCCCAATCTCGAGGCGCAAGGATTCCGTTTCGTTCGCGCCCAGGCACTGCGTTTCGGTGAGGAGCCTTTCACCCAGATTCTCTACCTTGGACCGCGTGGAGCCCCGCTTGCGTTGTACGCGAAGAAAGGCGAGGGGCCCGACACGCTCTCGTCAGAGCGGTACGGCTCGATCGGGACGGTGACGTGGGCGGAAGACGGGGCCACCTATCTGCTTGCCGGCGAGGTGGAGGACAGTCTGCTGATGCGCATCGCGACTAGGATCAAGCTAGAGCCATTGTCGCCTCTGCGCACGGCGCCCGCGCCCTACACCCCGGTGAATGGGGCGCTCAAAGAAGATCGCTAGCGCGCCATGCGTGCCGCGGGCGCGTAGTCGCCGGTGAGATAGCGATTGAGGTCCGCTCTGATCGCATCCGTCCGCTCTTTATTGCAGTAAAGGGAATTGCCGTTGATGGTCACGAGCACGGACTCGCGCGTGTAGTCGTACGCTTTCTCAATCTTCTGCATTTGTGCCGGCGAGTGACCGGCCAGCGATTCCGCTGAGAGGTAATTTGCGCGGAGCTGCTCCGGGCTGAAAATGAATCCGCAGCGCGTCGCGCGTGCCGAGGTCCATCCCACTTGCGTCGGTCTGGCCAGCGGGTCGTCGGGTTTCACCAGGCGCGCCTCCTTTTCCGTCGAAGCGCCGTCCTTAGGGCCCTGGAGGCGGTCCACGGTGCTGCAGCTCGAGAGTGCGGTAAGCGCGATCGCCACGGTGGCGGCGACGGCGGCTGAATACAGGATGTGGGGACAGGGGGTTCTCATGAGCGGGCGATCTTATCGGCCCGGCACGGTTAGCTAAAGAGGGAGGAGCAATCAAGGTGAGCGCACAACAAGGAAAGGCGGAGCTTTGGGGCCCCGCCTCCCTGTTGCGTTGTCGGCCTCACGCCCGTTCGGGACGATCAGTCGGCGCCGCGAGACCTTTCGGTCCCTGGCCACGCGCACGGCCCCATGGTCTCCCATAAAGCGGCGCCGTGACCTGACCACGGCCCTTATTTGACGTCGCGTTGCTACGACGCGGCTCCTGCCCTGGCCGGACCGGAACCGGGTTAGCGGTGGAGTTGGGGGCGCAAAGAACCCTGTCGATTTCGCCGCACGGTACTGCGACGCCATCGTCAGACCGTGGCACTTTGCGTCTCGCTTCCGCCGCCTTGAGCCGTCCATGGCAGTGGACGACCTCGGGCTTGCCTTGCCCTCGCGAGCCTTCCGACTGTTTCCCGGTGCTTTTGGATTTCTCCGGCGGCACCCTTCCACACCCGGCCAACTCACAATTGAGAGGATACATCAACGCCCGGAGCGCGCATCTGCAACACCACGATTATCCCCGATATCCACCGGGGCGTGCAAAATCGGGCACTGCGGCGGGCGGTTCTGGCCGGCCTGGGGTGCGTTGCCGCAGCCGGGCCCGGCCCTTGGAAAGCCCCCGTTTGTGGCCGGTCAGGCGCCGTTTTTCTGACCCACCGCGATGATTATGCTAGGCTTTGGCAGGAGGGGCCTTGCGATTCATGCGGCAAATTGCGGACAGGACCGTGCCCGTCGTGGCGGGCCTGCGCGGCGCCCGTGTCATCGGCTCTGCGCTGCTTGCCGGCCTGATCGCGGGCGGGACGTTGCTTGCGATCGGCGCGCACGTGCTGAGCCCTTCGGGTATCGACCCCGCCGAGAGTGCGGCGGCACAAGCCGCGCCTGGCGGAGAGACCATCGTGGCCAAACTTGCCCAGGCGGAGACGGCCTCCGCTTCCGGTCTCGTCGCCGTCCAGCCCACACACGCGGGCCGCCTTCTCGCGATGGCGCTCGCGCCGATGCCCTCCGTGGCGCCCCCTCGCAAGATCGAGCCGAACCTTGAGGGCTTGAGCGAGATTCCGCGAGAGCTGATCTGGAACCGCCCGCCGGACGAAGAAGACGAGGCGAAGCCAAAAGCCTTTGCCGCGTTCTCTAAGGCCCGCGAGGAACTGCCCTGGGACGCGACCGAGCCGGTCCCGTTCTCTCCGTTGGCGCCGTCGTCCGCCCCGGCCAAAGCCGCTGGGGCGAAGCCGGTGGCCGCCATCCATCAACCGCTCAGTCTTCCTGCGGGCGGTCAGGTGGAGACATGGATGAGGGCCAAGGCCACCGAGATCAAAGGCGCCGATCGCACGCGGCCTCTCTTTCATTTCGAGTTCTGGCTTGAGCCGCCCGCCGAGATGAGACGGCGCCTGGTCGGCGTCGCTTACGACTTCAGCACGCCCGCCATCAGGCCCCAGTCGCAAGCCTCGAGCGATCAGGCGAGCGGCTTCCGCATCAGCGCCGGCGGGCTGGCGTGCGCCGACGAGATCACCGTGACCCTGACGTTTGACGACGGTCGCGCCCAGAAGGTCGCCGTGGACGGCTGCAAGCTCTTAAGCTGATCGGCCGAGGCTCCCGAGCCCGGCCACCTCGGCAACCATCTCGCGGAATCGTGGGCGCTGCTGCTCCACATAGGGCAGCGGCCGGCACACATCGATCGCGGCGATGCCGATGCGCGTGGTGAGCGCGCCGTTGAACACGCCTTCGCCGAGCCGCGCCGACAGCTTCGCCGTCAGTCCATGACCGATCACCTGATGGATCATGTCGTCACCAAGCGCGATGCCGCCGGTCAGCACGATATGGCTCACCACCATGCGCGCCAGCTTGAGCAGCGACAGCGTCCCGGGCCGCGCGCCGTAGAGCGTGGCCAGCTTGCGCAGCATGCGTAAGTTCTGCGCGGCGACGAACATCATGTCGATAATCGCGTTGGGGCTGACCGCGGTCACCACCGATACGCGCTTGGCGGCAGCCGCGACGATGCTGCGGGCGACGGGATCGAGCGGCGCAATGAGCGTGCGCTCGTCGAGGCGCAACAGCTCCTCTGCGTTCATGATGTCGTGCTCGTGCTCGGCGAGCCGCTCCAAGCCCCAGGCGAGATCCTCGCGGCCGGCATAGAAGCGCTTCAAGCGGCGGGTGACGTCGATGGCAAGCGCTTTGTCGTTCTGCCGCGCGGCGCTGTCGGCCTCATGGCGGATCTTGCCGAGACGCCCCAAGCGCAGGAGGCCTGCGATTTCTCGGATGACAATCATGAGAAGTGCAAAAAGCACGAGGCCGACCAGCCCGACCGCCGCCCAGCCGATCCAGTCGTCCCGGGCGACGAGCGCCAGCACCCAGTCGTAAAGCCACAGCGAGGCGATTAGGCTGACCAGTCCGCCGAGCGCGCCGAGAAAGATGCTGCCCCACCGCAAGCCCCGTCCGAGATTGGGCAGGGCGCGGACCTGTGGCGCGGGCAGCGACCGCTCCTCCGCTGGAATTGTCGCCTCCGGTGGCACGAACACCTCGACCTCTTCGACGCGGAACGATGCGGGCTTCCGGCTTGTGGTCTTGCTCATTCGAGGCGGTCTCCGATCAAGGCCTGGATGGCGCGGTCAAGCCGGATATTTGGGAACGGCGCGAAGCCGCCGGAAGGCAAGGCTTGCGAATCCGGCGGGCGAAAGCGCACGAAGCGCATCTCGCCATCCTCGGTCTGCCAGCCATCGAGTGCCTTCTTCGGGTCGGCGGGGAGATCGCCGGGAAAGATGGCGAACGCCTCGTTGCCGTCGAAGGTGCGCCGCCCGATTCTCTCGCCGGCAAGCGGATAGCCGACGATGCAAGGCAGCGTCTCGCCGTTCCGCTTGGCTTGCCCCTCGCGCGTCGCGCGCACCCCGGCGAGCGCCAGCACCTTGACCTCGGCGCCGGCGTAGCGCGCGCGCTCCATCGCCTTGTCGGTGAGGAGCGACAGGATCGCCTCGAGCCGATCATGGCTCTGGTGGTGCAAATGGTCGGCCTTGGTCGCGGCCAGAACGATGCGGTCGATGCGCGGGGCGAACAGGCTCGACCAAAGATTGTTGGAGCCGGTGCGGTAGCATTCGAGGATCTCGGTCATGGCGCGTTCGAGATCGGTGACCGCCGCATGCCCGCCGTTCAGCGCCGCGAGCACATCGATGAGCACGATCTGGCGGTCGAGGCGGGCGAAGTGATCGCGGAAGAACGGCCGCACCACATAGCTCTTGTAAGCCTCGTAGCGCCGCTCCATCAGCGCCCACAGCGAGCCGCGCGGAAAGCTTGCCGCGCCCCTGGCATCGAGGGGCGCGAAGGTCAGCGCCGGCGAGCCTTCGAGATCGCCCGGCATCAGGAAGCGGCCTGGCGGCAGTGTCGACAGCGCATATTGATCGGAACGCGCCTCGCTCAAATAAGCCTTGAACAGATCCGACAGCGTCGCCGCACCCGCCTCATCGGCAGGTTGGTGCGGATCGGTCGCGGCAAGCGCGCGATGCCAGTCCTTGGCAGACGCCTTGCTGTCCGCCGCGCGGCTCTGCGCGATCGCCGCGCGCGACCACGCGCCATAGTCGAGCTGAAGCAGCGGCAGGTCGAGCAGCCACTCGCCGGGATAATCGACAATGTCGATATGCAAGCGCTCGCGCCCCAGCCGCCGCTTCCAGAATCGGGTCGAGGCGTATTCGAGGGTCAAACGGAGCTGGCTGATACGCCGCGTGCTCTCCGGCCAACGTGGCGGATCGCCGGTGAGATCGGCGAGATGCTTCTCGTATTCGAACCGCGGCACGATCTCGTCCGGTTGCGGCTCGAGATACGCGCGCAGCAGGCGCCCTTGCGCGGCGGCATCGAAGAAGGGCAGGCGGCCGCCGGCGATGAGATTGTGCACGAGCGCGGTGATGAACACGGTCTTGCCGGAGCGGGCGAGGCCGGTCACGCCGAGCCTCACCGTCGGCGTGGCTAGCCCTGAGGCGAAGTCGCCGATATTGCGAACGGCGTCGCCCGCGGCATGCGTGTAGGTGTAGGTGGAGATCGGCACGCTTCAAGACGTCCTTTGCACTCTGGCCCCCGTGCCATGGGCCTCATAGCGCGCCCAAGCCCGCGAAGGAAGAGTCGGGCGCTGGCCTCCAGACTGCGCCCCTGGCCGCACTGCACAAGAAACGAGCGCCTTAAGTGGCCGCGCTGCAACAAGAATATGACGGTTTTGCAATTTTCGCCCAGAAGGTGCTTCGCGGGCTTGTCAAGGCCGCGTGTTGGCTTGACTTGTCGACTCGCTTCCGTAAATACGGGGCAGCCCGGCAGGGGTCGCTGACGAAGCGCGCCGGACAAGGGGAGCAGGCGACGAAGCCCAACGACGAATGGATACGTCTGGACATGACTCTCATGGCGACTGCGAAGAAAAAAATTGCTCCGGAAGATTACCGGCCATCGGAAGCTGAGCCGTTTATGAGCGATCAGCAGCGGGCCTATTTTCGCCGCAAGCTCCTCAACTGGCGCGACGAGATCCTCCGCTCTACCAAGGAGACGTTGCAGCATCTGCAAGACGACTCCGAGCAGCATGCCGATATCGCCGACCGGGCCACGTCCGAGAGTGAGCGGGCGCTCGAGCTCAGGGCCCGCGATCGTCAGCGCAAGTTGATCGCCAAGATCGACGCGGCACTGGTGCGCCTTGACGACGGCACCTACGGCTATTGCGAGGAGACCGGCGAGCCCATCAGCCTGAAGCGGCTCGATGCGCGCCCCATCGCCACCTTGAGCGTCGAGGCGCAAGAGCGCCACGAGCGGCGCGAGCGCGTCTACCGCGACGAATAATCAATCCGCGGCCGACAACGGGGTTGCCACATCTTCGAGGGATTTTCGCTCGGCGGCGACGCCGTAGCGCCCGGCGATGATCCCTGCGGCGAGCATCAGCGCCGCCCCCAACAGATAGCCGGCGAACAGGCTGCCCCGCGAGCCCGTGTCGATCAGCGCGCCGAACAGCCATGGCGCGCCAATGCCGCCGATGCCGGTGCCCACCGCGTAGAAGAAGGCGATGGCCAGCGCGCGGATCTCCAGCGGAAACGTCTCGCTCACCGTGAGATAGGCTGAACTTGCCGCAGCCGAGGCGAAGAAGAAGATCACCGTCCACGCAACCGTCTGCGCCGTCGCCGACAAGACGCCGGCGGCGAACAGCGCGCCGGTCAGCGCCAGCAACACGCCGGACAGCGTGTAGGTCACGGCAATCATGGGCCTGCGGCCGATGGTGTCGAACAGGCGCCCGAGCAGGAGTGGCCCAAGGAAATTTCCGGCGGCGAAGGGCAGCAGGTACCAGCCGACTTGGGAGGCCTCGACATCATAGAAGTCGGTGAGGACCAGCGCGTAGGTGAAGAAGATCGCGTTGTAGAAGAAGGCCTGCGCCACCATCAGGGAGAGGCCTACCAGGGTGCGGCGGCGGTGGGCATGAATCAGCGTCTGCCAGACCTCATGCAGCGGGGTGAACCGCCGCGACTTGAGGCGGAGCGGCGCCGGCGTCTCGTCCGGAACGTGGTGGCCACGGGCCCGATGGTGGTCCTCGATTCGGTCGAGAATGTCATGGGCCTCGTCCGCCCGGCCATGGGTCATCAGCCAGCGCGGCGATTCCGGGATCCATGAGCGCATCACGAGAATGCCCAGGCCCAGCACCGAGCCGATGAAGAACGCCGCCCGCCAACCAATATCCGGCGGGAGCAGCGAGGGGTCGAGCAGCACGATGGAGCCGCCGGCGCCGAGCGCCGCCCCGATCCAGAAGCTGCCGTTGATGATGAGGTCGGTATGCCCACGATAGCGCGCCGGCACGAACTCCTGGATGGTCGAGGCGATCGCCGTGTACTCGCCGCCGATGCCGGCACCCGTGAGGAAGCGGAACAGGGCGAAGCTCAGAAAATTCCACGAGAACGCCGTCGCCGCCGTGGCCACGAGATAGACGGCCAACGTTATGAAGAAGAGGCGCTTGCGGCCCAGCCGGTCGGTGAGCCAGCCGAACAGGAGCGCGCCGAGCACAGCACCTGCGAGGTAGAAGCTGCTGGCAAGCCCCACGTCGGCATTGGTCATGTTGAGAACTGGGCTCTCTTTGAGCGCGCCCGCCACGGCGCCGGCAAGCGTCACTTCGAGCCCGTCCAATATCCAGGTGATGCCGAGCGCGACCACGACGAGGGTATGGAATCGTCCCCAGCGCAGACGGTCGAGCCGCGCCGGGATGGCGGTCTCCACCAGGCCGGCGTGCGGGTCTCTGGTCACCCGTTGCCGCCTGTTGGCCGGGGCCGAATGGGAAAGTCGAAATAGGTGTCGGGGTAGGGCTCGGGCGCGAAGGTGAAGTGCCACCACTCCAGCGGATAATTCTTGAAGCCGCGCGCAGCCATGGCGTCGAGCAGCATCGCGCGGTTCTTGATCGCCTCGGATGTAAGGCCCGCAGTCGCCGTGTTGGCCTTCACATCGAAGCAGTCGAAGCCTGTCCCCATGGCGAGGCTGCCATCCGGCGCGGTGGTCTCTTGCGGGGCCGCGCAGCTTTCACCGTGGGGGTGTGGCGCCGCGGCGCCAATCGGCGCCAGCGTCAGGTCGACCGTAGCACCCCGGGAATGGCCCGACCGCGTGGCGATGTATTCGGGGAATAGGTCCGTCTTGCTCAGGTTGGGATAGTGCGTCGCCTTGGCCTCGGGATCGTCCGGCTCCTTGGCCCAGGCGACGAAGGCGGCGACGGCCTCCGTGGGGCGATAGCAGTCGTAGACCCTAAGCGTGTAGCCCTTGGGCTTGAGGTCGGTCTGGACGGCCTTCAGGGCCTCCGCTGCGTGCCGTACCAGGACGCACTCCGGAGCGTCGTAGCCGGGCACGGGCTTAGCCGTGAAATTGTCGCGTCCCGCGTAGCGCATGTCCTGCTGGATCGAGGGATCGACGTCGCGAAGATAGACGAAGCCGTCCGGCATCCCCTCGGCTGCGACCGCAGGGATCGCAACCATGACGGCGACCGAGCACGCGACAGCGAGAGCGCGCCTCGAGACTGCATCGCTTGCGTAAGCCATGAGCCAAACTTAGCCATGACCCAGATGCACGGGGATAAAAAAACTCCCCGCTGGAGGGCGGGGAGTGGAGAGTTTTGGGGGACTGACATGACTGGCAAAGCCAGTCGCTGTCGGACCATTAGCAGGGAACTGCCGGCGTCCTTACGATACGAGCGGTTGAAACTACCGGCGTTGCTTCATCCGCTTGCCCATCAGGGCCACCGTAAGACCGTATTCACTATTTACCCCAATCCACCGACCATCACAAGCGAAACCGACGTGATATTTATACCACAGTCAACTCTAATCGCTTCAAAGACGCTTAGGTTTTGCCGAAATCCGGGACAGGCCGGGCCTCGGCCTTGGCGATGATCACGTCATCGTGGGGCGGGCCCAGATGCGGGCGTCCTTTGATTCCCGTCTCGACCACCAGGTCAACGGGTCCACCGATAATGAGCAGGTGCTCCACGTCGTCGCGGCGCACGAGAAGGAGCTTGCGCTTGGCGTCGACCGAGGCCGTCTCCACCACGCCGAGGCGCTTCTCGCGCGGCCGGAGGAAATTGGCCGAGCTCGACTTGCCGACGAAGGCCTTGAACACCCAGATCAACAGGGCCACCAGAGCGACGACGAACAGGAAGGTTGCCACGCCGAGGATGAGGGTGTCGAATTCCATGACGTATGATGTCCTACGCAGCCGTGCTTAACAGCTCTTTAACCACAAGGGCGCCCCTTGGGCGAAGCAATTCAGGGCGCGCCGCGGCGACCTCGCGCCCATGACAATGTCCGGTCAAGACAATTCGAATCGGGTATTTTCTCGGGCCATGACAGATATTGATGCGCCGATGCGCTATGCCGACCCCGCCGCAGACCCCACCGAGCGTGATGGCAGCGTCGGGCTCGTTGTGCTTCTCGCCCTCTCGCTTGCCGTGGCCGCCGTCGGCCTCGCCATGGTGTCGCGCGAGATGGCCGAGCCGTTCGTGCTCGCCGTCCTCGCTGGGCTCGCCGTGGTCGGCGTGTTCTGCCTGTTTGCCGGCGCCATTGGCATTCTCTATTTTGGTCAGCGGCACGCCCGCAACGATCTGACCAAGGCGTTTGTCGACAACCTGCCGCAAGGCGCCCTGATCGCCGATGCTACGGGCCGTGTGCTTTACGCCAATCGGTCTTATCGCGATTTGCTGGGCCTCGATCCTGAGGCCGCCGTGCCGCCGCCCGACCGCGCCTTCGGCGGCAACCCGCATCTCGCCGAGGCCATCTTCCGTCTTGCCCGCGCCGCGCAACAGGGGCGCCGTCTCAGAGAGGAGTTTCGCCTGCCGCCGCCCGGCGAGTCCCAAGAGGACACAGGCGTCAGCCCGCGCTGGTTCCGCATCTCCGTCCAGCCCATGCCGCCGGATCCCCGCTCCGGGCGCAAAGGGGCTCTCGTGGTCTGGCAGGTCGACGAGATCACGCAAGACCGCGCGCGCGAGGAGACGAGCTTCGCCAAGGTGCAGGCCGCGATCGATTATCTCGACAACGTGCCGGCCGGCTTCTTCACCGCCGACGCAAATGGCCGCATCGAGTATCTGAACGCCACGCTGGCGCAGTGGCTGGGGCTCGACCTGTCGGACGTCTCCAATCGGCAACTCAAGCTCGGCCAGATCATGTCGCACGACAGCGCCGCGCTCATCGCCGGCGCTGGCCGTGGCGAGGCGCAAGGCACGACGCGGCACTTCGACATCGACCTCGTCAAGGCCGACGGCACGAACCTGCCGGTGCGCATCCTGCACCGGCTGCCGCGCGGCAGCCATTTGGGCCATGTCCTGATCCTCAATCGCGGACCCGGCGAAGCGGAGGAGGCCGGGGCGGCCGAGCTCAGATTCGCCCGCCTGTTCCATTCCGCGCCCATCGCCATTGCCACGGTCAATGCCGACGGTGCCGTCAGCGCCACCAATGCCGCTTTCGTCCGCATGTTCGGCGCCGACGCCGATGGCGGCCGCAAGGCGAGCTTGGAGAGCCTTATCGAGCCCGCGAGCCATCAGGCGCTCCGCCGCGCGCTCGAAGCGGTGACTGCCCGCCAAGGTCTGATCGAGCCTGTCGACGTCACCTTTGCCGGCCCGGGCGAACGCAGCGGCAGGATCTATTTGAGCCCCATCGAGCGGGCGGAAGGCGAAGGCGAGGCGGCCATTGCTTATGCCATCGACACCACCGAGCAGCGCGCGCTCGAGATGCAGATCGCCCAGAGCCAGAAGATGCAGGCGGTCGGTCAGCTCGCCGGTGGCATCGCCCATGACTTCAACAACATGCTGACGGCGATTATCGGCTTTTCCGACTTCCTCCTGATGAACCACAGGCCCACCGACCCGGCCTTCCAGGACATCATGAATATCAAGCAGAACGCCAACCGCGCCGCCGGGTTGGTGCGCCAGCTGCTGGCCTTCTCGCGGCAGCAGACCCTGCGCCCGCAAAAGCTGCAGCTTGGCGACGTGCTGTCGGAGCTGTCCATTCTGCTCAGCCGCCTGCTCGGCGAGAACGTCGAGCTCACGCTCGATCAGGCGAGCGATTTGTGGACGGTCAAGGCCGACCTTCACCAGTTCGAGCAGGTCATCATCAATCTCGCCGTCAATGCCCGTGACGCCATGGCCGACGGCGGCAAGCTCGCCATCCGCACCGCCAATGTGAGCGAGCTTCAGTCGCGCGAGCTGGGCGTGAGCCATGTCCCGCCGGGCGAGTATGTGATGATCGAGGTGCGCGATTCCGGCTGCGGCATGAGCGAGGAAGTGAAGCAGAAGATCTTCGAGCCGTTCTTCTCCACCAAGGAGATCGGCCGCGGCACCGGGCTCGGCCTGTCCACCGTGTACGGCATCGTCAAGCAGACCGGCGGCTACATCTTCGCCGACAGCGAGGAGGGCGACGGCACCACCATGCGCGTCTACCTGCCGCGCTACGAGGAGAGCGCGGCCGAGCTGGAACAGGAGCCGGCTAAAGTTGAGCGCAAGCCCGAGAAGCCGAAGGACCTCACGGGACGGGGCACCGTGCTTCTGGTCGAGGACGAGGACGCGGTCAGGAGCTTTGCCGCCCGCGCGCTCGGCCAGCGCGGCTACCAGGTGCTCGAGGCGTCGACCGGCACCGAAGCGCTCGAAGTGTTCGCGGGCCATGACGGCGATGTCGATCTCGTGGTCAGCGATGTGGTGATGCCCGAGATGGACGGCCCGACCCTGATGAAGGAGCTGCGCCGCGACCACCCCGAGATCAAGATCATCTTCATGTCGGGCTACGCCGAGGATGCCTTCCGCCGCAATCTGGACGAGAACGAGCACTTTATGTTCCTGCAAAAGCCGTTCGATCTGAAGCAGCTCGCCGCCGCGGTGAAGGCCGCGCTTGACGGCTAGGCGAGCCCGCCTTTGAAACGGCCGCCTGCTGCGTCCCTTTGGGGCTTCCCTTGAGCGCCGATCGCGTCTAAGGCGGACGCCAAATCCAATCCCGGACTGGAGTAGCCTTCCGTGCCCGATTACGAGGTCCTGCCGCCGGAGGAAGACGGCGAGCCTTCGCGGCGACGGCGGAAGAAGCCGAAAATGCCGGCGCTCACCATCGAGCGCTATGGCGGCCGCCTGCTCTATGTCTGGTTCGGCATGCGCTTCATGACGCTGATGCGGCTGTTCTGGCGCGGCCGCTTCTCCTTCACCCTCAACTGCATCCCCGACACGCTGGCGCTGTTTCTGTGGGTGCCGTGGAACACCCCGCTCAGATGGATTTCCGAGTGGAAATACGGCAAGCAGGCGGACAGCCTTCCGCTCGGCGAGCCGCCCATCTTCGTCATCGGCCATTGGCGGAGCGGCACCACGCTGCTCCACGATCTGTTCTCCGAGGACCCCAACCTCGCTTACCCCACGACCTATGAGTGCTTCTTCCCGCACCACTTTCTGCTGACCGAAGGCACGCTCGATCACGCCTTCAAGATTCTGCTGCCCAAGCGGCGCCCCCAGGATGACGTGCCGGTCGGCTTCGACCGCCCGCAAGAAGAAGAGTTCGCCATGATCATGCTGGGCGAGGGCTCGCCCTACAACACCATGGCCTGGCCCAGGCGTGGCCCCGCCGATGCCGAGTATCTCGACTTCAAGGGGCTGCCCGAGGCGAAGATCAAGAGCTGGGCCCGTGCCTTCATGTGGTTCTACCGCCGGCTCAAGCTGAAGCACGGCAAGCGGCTGGTGATGAAAACCCCGGGCAACGCCGCGCGGCTCAAAGTGTTGACCAAGCTCTTCCCCGACGCGCGCTGGGTTTTCATCGCCCGCAATCCGCTCGACGTGTTCCCGTCCACGGTCAAGCTGTGGCGCGCGCTCTACTCCACCCAAGGCCTGCACAACCCGCCCAATCTCGAGCCGTGGCTCGACAACTACGTGCTCGACACCTTTGCCCGCTTCACGGAAGCCTATGCGGAAGACCGCCATTTGATCCCGGAAAGCAATTTGGTGGAGATCCGCTACGAGGATCTGGTGAAAGACCCGGTCGCGTCGATGCGCGACATCTATCAGCGGCTTGGTATCGCGAAGTTCGACGAGGCTGAAGGCCCGATGCGCGCGATCATCTCAGACCGCGCCGACCATCGCGTGTCGTCCTACCGGCTGCCGCAGGACATCGCGCGCAAAGTGGCCGACCGCCTGAAGCCCTTCATCGACCGCTACGGCTATCGCGACGCGGTGGACAAGGCACTGGCCGGAGCGCCGCCGCCGTCGCAAGTGCGCGAGACCGAGGGGCGGGGATAAGCCTGGCTTCAGTTCCATCCTCGAAGCCGGTAGTGTCGCAAAGGCCAAGAAGCAAACACATGACCCGCCGGCCACGGGGACGGTGATCGCAAGGCCGGAGGCGCGCGAAGAGAATGTCCAATCGGCCTCGTTCGAGCCACGAAATAGAGAGGCGCAAGGCCCGTGCCGGCCATATTGCGAGCGCGGTCGCGGCAGTTCTGCTGATCTGTGGGCCGGCCTTCGCCGAGCAAACCTTCGCCGGCCAAGCTTTCAGCCAACAAGCCATGGACCAGCAAATCATGGCGCCGCCCGAAGTGACCGCGACCTCGGTGTTCGTGCTCAACGCCGACACCGGCCGGCCGCTCTACGCCAAAAACGAGAACCAGGTCTTCTGGATCTTGAGCCTCACCAAGCTGATCACGGCAGACGTGCTCGTGGACCGCATGGGCGACCGGCTGTCCGAGACCGTGACCATCGATTGGCCCCATCTCGTCCGCGGCTCGACCGCCGGCCTCAAGCGGCGCGACGTGTGGACCCTGCAGGACCTGCTCTACGGCATGGTGCTCGTCTCCGGCAACGATGCCTCGGTTGCCATCGCCGATCATGTCGGCCGGGCCATCCTGGCGGAGGAGAACAAGCGCGGCGATCCCATGAAGCGGTTCGTGCAGGAGATGGGATCCGCCGCGGCCGCGCTGGGCGCCGAGCACGCGCAATTCGCCGACCCTTACGGCCTCTCGCCGGCCAACGTGGCCACGGCGCGCGACGTGGGCCTGATCGCGGCCAACATCTTCACCGATCCGCGTCTGCTGCCGGCATGGGCGTGCACCGAGCGGACGGTGGACATCGGCGGCCCAAAGGCCCGCACCGTGACCCTCAAGACCACGCTCGAGATCCTCGGCGAGGACACTGTCATCGGCGCCAAAACCGGATCGCATGTCGGCAAGAACATCTACAACCTCGTCACCGCGTGGCGCGCGCCGAACGGGCAGACGATCGTCGGCGTGGTCTTGGGCAGCGCCAGCCATCCCGCCCGCTATGACGACATGCATGCGATCATGGCAGCCTTGCCCCACGACTTTCCCGCATTGGCCGAGCCGGTCACCGGCGCCACGCCCCGCGACGGCGATGCCGGCTGCCGGTAGCGGCGCGGAACGCGATTCCGCAGGGGCGGCAGGGGCCTTATGACAGAGGAAAAGGCGAGACGGCCGCGTGCCGTGCGGCCCGTTCTGCGCTAGGCTTGCTCCGTTGCATGGCCCCGCGTTCCAGTGGGGAAGGCGGGGGCCTTTCCAAGGAGGGAACGATGCGGAAGATCGCGATTTTGCTGACGGCCGCCTTCGCCCTGTTGCTCGCGGGCACGCTGGGCTATGAGGCCGACGCCACGGTGGGCGCCGGCACGCAAGGCCTGCCCACCGCCACCAAGAATTACTCCCCGGTCGACAAGGTCGCCTGCCGGTTCAACGGCCCGACCTGCCCGGTGGGCTCAACCAGAGTGTGCCGTCCCTGGCGCTGCTGGTGCGTGCGCTGCTGACGCGGGCGCTCTTGAGCATCCCATGCGCTGGCCGCCCCTCGGGGCGGCCTTTTTCTTGGGCGGGCCCAATTTGAGGCAAGAGAACATCTTGGCAACAGAGAACAAACCGTGTACGGTGTGCTCATGCAGTCTTCCGCACCGGCGCTCCAGGTCTCGCCGGCGCGGGGAAGGATCGAGGGATAGACCGAGTACCGCCATTTGCGCGCCCCCTGGCGCCGTGAAATAAGGGAGAAGACTCATGTCGAACGCCGCGTTGCGCCTCGTTGAAGGAGTTGAGATGGACAAGGAAAAGGCGCTCGAGGCGGCGATCTCCCAGATCGAGCGCGCTTGCGGCAAGGGCTCGATCATGCGCCTCGGCCAGAACGAGACCGTGGTCGAGATCGAGGCGATCTCGAGCGGCTCGATCGGGCTCGATATTGCGCTCGGCATTGGCGGCCTGCCGCGCGGCCGCGTCATCGAGATTTATGGCCCTGAATCCTCCGGCAAGACCACGCTGGCGCTGCATGTCGTAGCCGAAGCCCAGAAGAAGGGCGGCATCTGCGCCTTCGTCGATGCCGAGCATGCGCTGGACACGCTCTATGCGCGGAAACTCGGGGTCAATCTGGAGAACTTGCTGATCTCCCAGCCCGACACCGGAGAGCAGGCGCTCGAGATCGCCGACACGCTGGTGCGCTCCGGCGCCATCGACGTGCTGGTGGTCGATTCGGTGGCGGCGCTGACGCCCAAGGCCGAGCTCGAAGGCGAGATGGGCGATATGCAAATGGGCGCCCAGGCGCGGCTGATGAGCCAGGCGCTGCGCAAGCTCACCGGCTCCATCTCCAAGTCCCGCTGCATGGTCATCTTCATCAACCAGATCCGCATGAAGATCGGCGTGATGTTCGGCTCGCCGGAGACCACGAGTGGTGGCAACGCGCTGAAATTCTATGCCTCGGTCCGTCTCGACATTCGCCGCATCGGCGCCATCAAGGAGCGCGACGAGGTCGTCGGCAATCAGACCCGCGTCAAGGTGGTGAAGAACAAGGTGGCCCCGCCCTTCAAGCAGGTCGAGTTCGACATCATGTATGGCGAGGGCATCTCCAAGATGGGCGAGCTCGTCGATCTCGGCGTCAAGGCGGGCATCGTCGAGAAGTCCGGCTCGTGGTTCTCCTTCGACAGTGAGCGCATCGGCCAGGGCCGCGAGAACGCCAAGACCTATCTGAAGGAGAACCCTGCCAGCGCCGCTAAGATCGAGCAGGCCATCCGCCAGAGCGCGGGCCTGATCGCCGAGCAGATCCTGCAAGGCGAGATCGGCCATGCCGGCCATGCCGGCCATGCCGACGAGGCCGATGGGCCCGATGAGCCGGGTGCCGTTGCAGCTGTGGTGGAAGAGGAGACGACGGTCACCTCGATCGCGGGCGGCGGCCGGCGCGGCAAGCGCGGCGGCTAGCGGCGCGGCGAGCGGTCCGGCCCGGGCCGGCCCTTGAGGCGGGTTCTTTAGGTGGGGCCCCCGGGCAAGCCCCGGCCACGCAACCCCCAGCCAAGCAAGCCTGGCAAGGCTTTCTGCCGCTTTTCTCATCCCTGGACAGGGTGGGCGCCAGACCTTATGTCTCACGGCAATGCCGCCGTCTCCTTCGTTGCGGAGCGGCGCGATCGCGGAATCCGGGCTCGCCGAATCGGCTAGGGTGGCGGACCCGTGTGAAGAGCTCCTCGCGCGAGAACCTAAGGCCAGTCTAAGCCCCCATGAGCGCCGCGAAGTCCGAAAGCGCCAAGTCTGGAAGCGCCAAATCTGGAAGCGGCAAGTCTCTTGGCGCCAAGTCTCTTGGCGCCAAGTCTCTCAGTGGCACGACCAAGAGCGGTGCGTCAGCCGCTGGACGGCCGTCGACGCCGCGCCGGACCAACGACGTCCGCGCCGCCTTTCTCGACTTCTTCGCCAAGCACGACCACGCGGTGGTGCCGTCGGCACCGCTCGTGCCGCGCCACGATCCGACGCTGATGTTCACCAATGCCGGCATGGTGCCGTTCAAGAACGTGTTCACCGGCCAGGAGAAGCCGAAAGCCGTGCGCGCCGCCTCGTCGCAGAAATGTGTGCGCGCCGGCGGCAAGCACAACGATCTCGACAATGTCGGCTACACCGCGCGCCATCACACCTTCTTCGAGATGCTCGGCAATTTCTCGTTCGGCGACTACTTCAAGGAGCGCGCGATTCTGCTTGCGTGGAAGCTTCTCACCGAGGAGTTCGCGCTGGCCAAGGACCGGCTTCTCATCACGGTCTACGAGGACGACGATGAGGCGGCTGGTCTGTGGAAGAAGCTCACCGGCTTTGGTGATGACAAAATCTTGCGCATCTCAGGCAGCGATAATTTTTGGTCGATGGGCGATACCGGCCCGTGCGGGCCGTGTTCGGAGATCTTCTACGATCATGGGCCGGAGCTTGCCGGCGGGCCGCCGGGTAGCGCCGATGCCGACGGCGACCGCTTCGTCGAGATCTGGAACCTCGTGTTCATGCAGTACGAGCAGCGCGCCGATGGCACGCGCGTGCCGCTGCCCCATCCGTCCATCGACACCGGCATGGGGCTCGAGCGCATCGCCGCGGTGATGCAGGGCACGAACGACAACTACGCCATCGATCTGTTCAAGACGCTGATCGCCGCGTCGGTCGAGCTCACCGGCGTGCCGGCGGAGGGTGCGAATGCGCCGAGCCACCGCATCATCGCCGATCACTTGCGCGCCTCGGCCTTCCTCATCGCCGACGGCGTGCTGCCGTCCAACGAGGGCAGGGGCTATGTGCTCCGCCGCATCATGCGCCGGGCCATGCGCCACGCTCACATTCTCGGCGCCAAGGACCCGCTGCTCTACCGGCTGGTACCCACGCTGACGGCCGAGATGGGCCGCGCCTATCATGAGCTCGAGCGCGGCCAGGGCCTGATCGAGGAGACGCTGAAGCTTGAGGAGACCCGCTTCCGCGAGACGCTCGAGCGGGGTTTGCGCCTGCTCGACGACGCGGTGCACGGCCTGAATGCCGGCGACACGCTGCCGGGCGAGGTCGCCTTCAAGCTCTACGACACTTACGGTTTTCCCTACGACCTCACCGAGGATGCCCTGAAGGCCAAAGGTCTTGGCGTCGATGCGTCGGGCTTCGCCGCCGCCATGGAGCGCCAGCGCGCCGAGGCGCGCAAGTCGTGGGCCGGCTCCGGCGAGGCGGCGACCGAGGGATTGTGGTTCGAGCTGAAGGAGGAACTCGGCGCCACCGAGTTCCTCGGCTACGAGACCGAGGCCGCCTCCGGCGAGGTCGTGGCCCTCGTCAAGGACGGCAAGCGTGTCGAGACCCTGAACCAAGGCGATCGCGGCATCGTCATCGTCAACCAGACGCCGTTCTATGCCGAGTCCGGCGGGCAGGTCGGCGACCGTGGCACCCTCACCATTGGCGGCATGGCGGCTTTCAAGGTCGAGGACACGCAGAAGAAGCTGCACGGCCTGTTCCTCCATGACGGCACGGTCGAGACCGGCGGACTGAAAATCGGCGACACGGTCACGCTCGAGGTCGACCACGCCCGGCGCACCGCGACGCGCGCCCATCACTCGGCGACGCATCTGCTGCATGAGGCGCTGCGCGAGGTGCTGGGCAACCATGTGGCCCAGAAGGGCTCGCTGGTGGAGCCGGGGCGCTTGCGCTTCGATTTCTCGCACCCCAAGCCCATGACCCATGAGGAGGTCCGTGCCGTCGAGGACCTGGCCAACGCCTTGATCCTGCAGAACGCGCTCGTCGAGACTCATCTGATGACGCCCGACGCGGCCATCGAGCAAGGCGCGCTGGCCCTGTTCGGTGAGAAATATGGCGACGAGGTCCGCGTCGTCTCCATGGGCGTCGCCGAGGCGAGCGCCAAGGCC
>Ga0307379_10003124_pt1 | contig 24144 bp, 20 predicted proteins | sample UN2MG_FD_202237 | JGI IMG/M metagenome (GOLD analysis project Ga0307379, IMG submission 202237) | Soil microbial communities from Risofladan, Vaasa, Finland - UN-2 | ecosystem: Environmental > Terrestrial > Soil > Coastal area > Acid sulfate soil | place: Finland: Risofladan, Vaasa | collected...
TAGCAAATTTCCTTACAGTCGAAGATTCCCCGTTGCTTGCGGCGGGGAGCTTCAAAAAGAAGATAGTTCGGTCGGTACAAAAAAAAGATTTAGTTGTTCTATTTTTGACGATACAAACTTATAAACTGAGGAGCATCCCGTAAGCCCCAAAAAAAGATTTCCTGATGATTTTATGTTCCAACTCTCAAAAGATGAATATGAATCTTTGATATCACAATTTGTGACATCCAAAAAAACGGGGCGAGGCGGTGTCAGGAAAATGCTTTATGTGTTTACTGAGCAAGGTGTTGCCATGTTTTCAAGTGCTCAACACCAAAGAAAAAAATTGGCTTTACAGTAAAAGAAAAGCGCAGTTCGTACGGTAAACGAAAAAGAGGATAGTTGGGTCAGTACAAAAAAAAGATTTAGCTGTTTTGTTTTTGATGATACAAACTTATAAACTGAGAAGCGTCCTGTAAGTCTCTGAAAATTTATCAAAATACTATAAAAGTCAAACAATAAAATGAAGAACAGACAATCAATACCGGTTATCGATTTGTTTGCAGGCCCAGGAGGCCTTGGTGAAGGATTTTCTGCTCTAAAGGATTCAGAAAATGGATATCCTTTTAAAATCGCGCTTTCTATTGAAAAAGATCCCGTGGCGCACAAAACTCTGGAGCTGAGAAGCTTTTTCCGGCAATTTCGTTATAAAAACAAAAATATCCCTGAAGATTATTATAATTATCTTCAGGGTAAAATTGTTCGAGATAAATTGTTTGAGAGAAACGCACATGAAGCATCGCTGGCCAGAAAAGAGGTGAAACTGGCAACACTTGGTGATGAAAATGATGATAAAAAAATTGATGAGTGGATAACAAATGCAATCGGATCAGGAACGTATATGGCAAATCTATGGGTTCTTATAGGAGGGCCTCCCTGCCAGGCATATTCACTGGCAGGACGTTCAAGAAACAAGGGGAAAGAAGATTACAAACCTGAAGATGACGATAGACATTATTTATATAAACAGTATCTGAGAATTATTGCAGAATACTGGCCAGCAGTTTTTGTAATGGAAAATGTTAAAGGTCTGCTGTCAGCCAGAGTTAAAAAAGATCGAATATTTGACTCTATTTTAAATGATCTTGAGAATCCGTCCACGGTTATTGGTTCAGCAAGTAAGATAAAAAATAAATATAGATTATTTTCACTTGTAAGGCCTGTAAAAAATGGTGACAAAGATTGTGCGCCACAGGATTTTATTGTTAAAACAGAAGATTATGGTATTCCACAGGCACGGCATAGACTAATAATAATAGGTATAAGAGAAGATATTGCATCGGTTTCGCCTGTCCTGACTAAAAAGGATGGCAAAACCCGAGCGTGGGATGTTCTTTCAGATTTACCTGAGCTGCGAAGTGGTATTTCTAATAGATATAATAAAGATAATAACTGGATTGATACTATTAAAAAAATAAAAAAAGAGGAGTGGTATAAAAATCTTTCAAACAGAGAAGTCAAAAAAAGAATTAACATGGCGATTTTAAAGGTTAATAATTCCCTGCCTAAAGGTGGTAACTTTATCCCGACAGAGGCATTAAATAATAAATCAAAGTTTAAAAAATGGTATCTGGATAATAATATTAAAGGTGTAATAAATCATCAGGCAAGAACTCACATGCCATCAGATATTCAACGGTATCTGTTCTGTTCATGTTATTCAGAAATAATGAATAAATCACCTGTGCTTAAAGATTTCCCATCTGAATTATTACCCAGGCATAAAAATGTAAAAACGGCTTTAAAAGGAAATATGTTTGCGGATCGATTTCGTGTTCAAAGAAAGAATGTGCCAGCAACAACTATTACTTCGCATATTTCTAAAGATGGGCACTATTTTATTCATCCAGTGCCTGAGCAATGCAGAAGTTTAACAGTTAGAGAAGCTGCAAGGCTGCAGACATTTCCAGATAATTATTTGTTTGAAGGGAATCGTACAGAACAATACAAACAGGTAGGCAATGCTGTGCCTCCATTGCTGGCAAAACAGATTGCTGAAATCGTATTAAGTACACTGAAACGTGCAGGCCGGACAGATTAATGGATATAATCAGTGAAGAAAGACGAAGCTGGAATATGTCCCGTATCAGGGGTAAAGATACAAAGCCTGAAATTATAGTCCGGTCAATGCTACACAGAATGGGATATAGGTTCAGACTACACAGAAAGGATTTACCAGGCAAACCAGATATTGTACTGCCAAAATATAATAAAGTTATTTTTGTTCATGGATGCTTTTGGCACAGACATAAAGGCTGCAAATATGCTTATATTCCAAAAAGCAGAGTAAAATTTTGGGGAAACAAATTTGCTGAAACAGTTAAACGAGATAAGCAGCATCTAAAGCAATTGAAAGAAAATGGCTGGGAAGTCTTTATCGTATGGGAATGTGAAACGAAAGATACGGATAAACTTAAAAAAATAATAAATAAAATCTCACAGGAAATCAGCAGGATTTCACTGTTATCAAGTAATTAAAGTTAATTCAATTAATTGGAAGCTGAATAAATAACATGAATGTCATAAATAATCCACCAAAGGCTTCATCTTTGATCGAATCGTTACGTGATATCGGCTACTCACTTAAAGCAGCCGTATCAGATATCGTTGATAACAGTATTTCCGCCTTTGCCAGTTCGATTGAAATTCGTTTTAACTGGGACAATGAATTCTCCAGTATTGTAATAATTGATAACGGAACCGGCATGTCTTATGACGAATTGATTGAAGCAATGCGGATAGGAAGCATAAACCCCCTTGATCTTCGTGACAAAAGTGATCTTGGAAGATTTGGTCTGGGGTTGAAAACAGCCTCTTTTTCACAGTGTCGCAGGGTAACAGTTGTTTCTGTAAAAGGCGGGAAAGCATCTGGGTGCTTCTGGGATCTGGATTATGTCGCCGACAAGAATGAATGGCTTCTGGAGGTACTTGAAGAGAATGAAATTCAGAAACAGCCGTATGCTGAAAAATTAAAAGATTCTGGTACGTTTGTTTTGTGGGAAAAGCTAGACAGAGTAATTGATAAAACTGATTCAGCTAATACTGAGGCGAACCTGTATGATAAAATGGATCAGGCCAGAAAACACATGGAGCTGGTTTTTCATCGTTACTTGACGGGAGAACCAGGCATCAAGGCTGTTAAGATTTTTATTAATGGTGACCCGTTAAAAGCGTTTGATCCATTCAATTCAAAACATCCGGCCACTCAACACCTACAGGATGAAAGGCTCGATCTCCACGGCGAAATCATATACATCCAACCTTATATCCTACCTCATCACAGCAAAATCAGTCGAAAAGATTTTGATTATTATGCTGGAGAAGACGGGTATCTCAAAAGTCAGGGTTTTTACGTATATAGAAATGCGCGACTACTTATCTCAGGCACATGGTTCCGGCTCGCCAGACAGAGAGAACTGACCAAGCTTGCCAGGGTAAAAATAGATCTGCCTAACAGTCTGGACCATCTCTGGGCGATTGATGTGAAAAAATCGAGAGCAAGACCACCTGAAGTTATCAGGCAGCGGCTAAAAAAAATAATTGAAAGAATTACTGGTCGCTCATCAAGAATATATACAAAAAGAGGTAGACGCCTGACTCAAAAGGGGTTGAATACGGTATGGCTCAGAGAGGCCAGCCACAATAAAATTAAATATTCAATTAATCGAAATCATCCATTACTTGAAAAATATTTTTCGGAACTTAATGACAGCCAACGCATTTATTTTTCTGATATTCTGACTCTGGTTGAAGGGCAGTTTCCTGTGGATGCTTTTTATGCAGATGTATCAGGCACACCGGAGTTCCTCACACAAAACGAGCTTGAAAATGAAAAATTGCTGGAACTTACAGATCTTTTTTACAGAACATTAAAGGAGCAGGGTGTCGAACAATCTGAAATAATAAAACAGTTTGAACTGACTGAACCATTCAGAAATAATTTTGATTATATTATGGAGTTTCTGAAAACCAAGTGGGTAGTAGAAGATGAGTGATATAGATAAACTTCGAGATATTATGATTGCGTTATTAGCCATAGAGTCATCTGTTACCCGTGAGTTCATAAGGGATAAAGTTGACGCTTTTTCTGCTCCGTTCGGTGAAAATATAACTTCTGCCGAAAAGAATGAACTGGTGAAGTACCTTGAAGCTCAGTTTGATGTTACGATGCATATCGGTGCAGTCATCCAGGAAGAATTTGAACCCTGGCTGGAGTCAGCTAGGGTTTCAATCGAACCTTACTTCTGGGACCGTTACAAAAGACTGCTTCAGAAAAAAGGATTCGGCCTGAGAGTTATCCCTAAACTGGATCAAATTACGGATAAGATCCTCGGGCTTCTGGAAAATCCTTTAAAAGATGGCGCCTGGGAAAGGAAAGGGATGGTAGTAGGCCAAGTGCAGTCCGGCAAAACCGCAAATTATACGGGGCTGATCTGCAAGGCAGCCGATGCCGGATACAGGTTGATTATTGTAATTGCAGGGACTCAGAACAACCTCCGAAGTCAGACACAGGCAAGAATAGATGAGGGCTTTGTGGGAAGAGACAGTTCGCGCCTGCTGAGAACAGATCCTGATATTAACAGATACATCGGGGTTGGCAGGTATGATCATAAATATATCCCAATAACGCTTACAAACACTTCAAGTGATTTTAATAAAAGAACGGCTGAAATGCTGGGTCTGGGTTTGGATAATGTTAATGTGCCGATTATTCTGGTTATAAAGAAAAATTATAATACATTGGAGAATTTAATCGCCTGGCTGAAAGAGCATAATGCGATAACTGATACAGGAATTGAACACCATCCCATGCTAATGATCGATGATGAAGCGGATAATGCGTCAATAAACACAAGTAAAGACCCGGATGAATCAACACGGATTAACAGTCTCATAAGAAAGACGCTTAATCTTTTCCATAAACGCTGTTATGTCGGCTATACTGCAACACCGTTTGCAAACATATTTATTGATCCTGACAGTGAAGAAGAAATGCTGGGCGGTGATCTTTTCCCAAGAGACTTCATTGTCAGTTTGGATGCTCCTGACAATTATGTGGGGCCAGAAAAAATCTTCGCTGAAAACAGCAGGTTGGATATAATTCGTTATATAAATGATTACGAAGATCTGCTGCCAATCAGACATAAAATTGATTATGTAATAACAGATCTGCCATCCAGTTTGCACCAGGCTGTATTAATATTTATTCTTGTAATAGCTGTAAGACTTCTTCGCGGCCAGATAAAAAAACACAACTCCATGCTTGTTAATATTTCCCGGTTTACAAATATCCAGTCTCAGGTCAGAAATATTTTGCATGAATATTTGCAGAAACTCATCCAGCAGATTCGGTTTAACTATGCAAAACCTGTAGCTGATGCCCTCAAAAATCCATTAATAAAAAAGTTGTATGAGCACTGGAAAAAAGAATTCGGTGAAAAAGAATTCATATGGGATGAAATTCAGGCGGTTCTTCTTGAGGCCACTGCACCAGTAAAGATTATAGAAATTAACAGCCGGTCAAATGATACGCTGGATTATGAAAACTATAATAATGATGGCCTGAATGTAATAGCTGTTGGTGGATTCAGTCTGTCTAGGGGGCTGACACTGGAAGGATTAAGCGTAAGTTATTTCCTGAGAAATTCAATGATGTACGATACATTGATGCAGATGGGCAGGTGGTTTGGTTACAGACCTGGTTATGAAGATTTATGCAGAGTATTCATGCCGAGTCTTGCCGCAGGATGGTATGCGCATATTTCCGAGGCAACTGAGGAGTTGAAAGCGGAATTAAGACAAATGGAGCTGGCGAACCTTACTCCAAAGGACTTTGGTCTGAAAGTAAGAAGTCATCCAGATTCACTGATTGTCACCGCAAGAAATAAAATGCGGACAGGTGAGAAAGTAACCAGGTTGATAGATCTGTCAGAGAAACTTATAGAAACCGACAAACTTTTCAAGTCCCAGTCAGACATCAAACAGAATCGGAATTTATTGTCAAGCTTTATCAGTAACTTAAAGAAGATTAAAAGTCCTGGGTTCACAGCAGCCAAAAATTTTTTGTGGAATAATGTTCCGGCAGAACTGGTGATAGAATTCCTCAATGGATACAAAAATCATCCGGCCTCAATCAGGACCAGCACAACACCTGTTGTTGAATACATAAATAAGCGTAAAGGAGATGAGCTTGAAAAATGGGATGTTGTAATTATAAACAAGGATGTTGTGAAAACCAGTGACAAGGTACTGTTTCACGGAATAGCTGTCGGATGTCAGAAAAGGTCTGCTGGTGTGAGGTCAGAACAGCTTCCCAATTGTATAATAGTCGGAGAAAAGGCACGGGTCGGGTCAACCAGAGATGAAAGAGAAGGTCTTTCTCAGAGGGAAATAGAGAAAGCTGAACAATTATTTAAAGAAGAACCAGACCCGAAAGCAAAAGAGATTACCGGCCATTATTACAGGAAAGTCAGGCCACGGCCTTTGTTAATGATACATCTTCTGAATAGTTTCTATGAAGCAAAATCAGAGCAAAAGCCAGGGCCTAAAGGCATAGTCGCTTACGGTATCAGTTTTCCTAAAAGCAGGGTTACAGATAGTCCTGTCCAATATGTAGTAAATACGACCTGGTGGAAAACAGCATACGGAGATGACCTGGAAGGAGATAAAGATGAGTAATCCATGGGAAAAGATCAAAACCCCATTATCCAGTTATAATGTCAGACGGGCAGATTACACACATTTCTTTGATTTTTTCTGGGGCAAAGACATATCAGGTGATTATCTTTTTTTATTTGAATGTGATGCCAGCATAAGATTCCCCAGCAAAGTCCCACTGCTTCATGGGATAGATATTTCACTCCCGGCATCAGATGGAGACAGAAAGACAAGATTGATACTGCGCCTTAATAACAAAGATGACTGGGACATATTTTACTCTCTGTGTCTTGATCTGATAAGTGCAACCAGTGGTTGCTCTAACGAGGAATCGGTTGTTGCTGTGATTGTCCGCCGGCTCGTGCGGTGGCATATTTTTTTGAAGAAATACCGCACAAAAATCATGAGTGAATTTGAACAGAAAGGCCTGATTGGTGAACTGCTGTTTCTTAAAGAACACCTTCTTTCGAAATTTTCCGTTTCAGAAACGTTGTCTTTCTGGCAGGGGCCACTAGATGCTCCACAGGATTTCTGCATCGGTGATACTGCTGTTGAAGTGAAATGTCAGCTCGGTACTTCAAAGCCCCTGATAAGGATATCGTCAGTTGAGCAACTGAACACCCAGCTTTCCAGGCTTTATCTGTTTGTTGTTACGGTTGGCAAAGGGGCAAAAACCACTGACAATGTCATCAATCTTCCCATAATTATTGGTGAAATCAGAGAGTATATTAAGAACAGTCAGCCTTCATCAGGTGATCTGTTCGAGGATCTTTTATTTCAGGCTGGCTATTTGGACTTGCAGGAGTACAGCGAATTTAATTTTGTTGTAAGCAGATTCCGGTTTTATGAAGTAACGGATGACTTTCCAAGATTCCATTCAGACGATATACCTGAAGGAATTGTCAATATAACACTGGATATCATGCTTGATAAGTGTTCTCAATTTATTGTTGATCCAGAAAAAAATATAATATTCTGAGGAATAGTAAAATGGAAAGGCTTGATGATTTTTACAGGGACTTCAGACAGGAAATTCTCGGCAGGGCAGATGCTAATGAGGACTTTATTGAAAGCGAATTTGTTGAATATGTTGCAGAATTCCTAGTTGATTCAGGAGAGGTGGAAAGCTTCGATTACTGTCAGTATAAAGCTGAGCGTGGAAGCCGGATAGACGGCTATAACCTTGTTGAAGAGGATGGAGTTCTGAACCTTTTTATTTCAGATTTTAGAAACAGCGAAGAGCTGACCAGCCTGACAAAAACAGAAATAAGTGCGGCTTTCAGAAGACTGGAAAATTTCTTCACAAAGTCTTTGACCCCGGAATTTTATCCTCAACTTGAAGAGACCTCTTGTGGTTATGGTCTGGCACACCTGATTTGTACGCGAAAAAACAGTTTTTCTAAAATCAGATTATTCCTTTTGAGCAACGGCCTCTTGAGCAGCCGTGTTCATTCTTTGGAACCCTCTCAATATCTTGGTTATGAAATATCCTATAACATCTGGGATATTTCCCGCCTGCACAGGCTTGTCACGTCCAGGCATGGAAAAGAGGATATCGTCATAGATTTAATTGAGTCTTTCGGAGAATCTTTGCCCTGTCTTCCCGCCCATATCGATACAAATGCCTATCAGTCGTATCTTATGGTGATGCCCGGCAAGATGCTGGCAATGCTGTATGACGAATATGGTGCCAGGCTGCTTGAGCAGAATGTCCGTTGTTTTCTGCAGTTCCGTGGGAATGTCAATAAAGGCATAAGAAACACGATACGTAATGATCCCGAAATGTTTTTTGCATATAATAATGGTATCACCGCTACCGCAGAAGAAATCGATTTTGATCAATCAAATGGGATGCAGAAAATCAGGAAACTCAAAAATCTGCAGATTGTGAATGGTGGGCAGACAACAGCATCAATTTTTTCAGCTAAAAAGAAAGACAGGATGAATCTGGACAAAATTTTTGTCCAGGTAAAACTGTCTATTGTAGATCCAGAACGTTCTGTAGAAGTTGTTCCTAAAATATCCGAATATGCAAACACTCAGAATAAGGTTAATGCTGCTGATTTTTTTGCGAATCATCCTTACCATATCCGTATGGAGGAATTTTCCAGAAGGCTTTGGGCTCGTCCAAAGGAAGGAGAACTGAGGCAAACGAAATGGTTCTATGAAAGAGCACGTGGCCAGCACCTTGATGCTCAGGCGCATTTAACTCCGGCATCAAGAAAAAAATTCAAGGGCGAATACCCCAAAGCCCAGATGTTTACAAAAACTGATCTGGCTAAATTTGAAAATGCCTGGGAAGACTGCCCTCATACAGTAAGTAAAGGCGCTCAGAAAAATTTTGCCATTTATGCATCTGAAATCGGCAGGAAGTGGGACAAAGATGAAAAAGCGTTTAACGAGTTATACTTCAAACATTTGGTAGCCAGGGCCATTGTCTTCAGAACGACAGAAAAGCTGATAATGAAGCAGTCATGGTATGGCGGTGGTTACAGAGCAAATGTTGTTGTTTATTCCATCGCCTGGATTGCAGATAAAGTGTCCAGCATGAAAAAAGTGATCGACTTCTCGAAAATCTGGGAAACGCAGAAAATCAGCAGGGCTTTTTATGAAACGCTGGAAGTCGTATCAAATCAGATTCATAAAATTATAACTGATACACCAGAAAATATTTCCAATGTAACAGAGTGGTGCAAAAAAGAAGGGTGCTGGTTAAAGGTGAAAGCATTTGATATGGATTTAAGCGAGGCGTTTATTAGTGAACTTATTGGAAAGGAAATAGCAGCAGTTGACGAGAAAGATGCAAAGAAGATTCAAAATATTGATGACGGAATAAATGCCCAGAAAAAGGTTCTGAATTTAGGCCCTGAAAAATGGAAAGAACTTAGCGTTTGGGGATTTCCCCAAAAACTCTTAAACGAAAAGGATATGGGTATTCTGCAGGTCGCGGTCGGGATGCCTGACAAAATTCCCTCAGAAAAACAGAGCATGCATTTAATGAAGTTATTAGCTAAAATGGAGTTAGAAGGATTTCAGTTTGATCAGTAATTATAAAAGCATACATAAATTTTACTTAACGCTCTTCTGTTTATAAGTTTATATCGTCACGAAGAAAATCCATGGGAATATTCGTTAAAAAACAAATAACCCGTTCGAGCAAGAGAAAAGCAAAAACAACGTAAGATCAATGCATTGCGATATATTATAAACTTGGGGCATCTGTATTGTAAGCCTTCGCCAATCCATACTTAAAAAAGCTTTTTCCGGTAAACTCATTTGTTCTGTCAAAGATTACGAGCTTAATACCCCGTTGGATCTACCTCTGGCCGCCGAAGCAGCCGCTGCTTATGGCACCAAGAGATGAAGAATATAAAAAAAGCGTATGCTCCTTAGAGCCTGCGCTTAATGATACAAAGGTAAACAATAAACAATGAGCCCGGCAGATATTGTACAAAAATTATAGAACTATTGTAACGTCCTGCGTGATGACCTTTTTGCGTGCGTTCACGCACAGGCAGGCGGGATGAGTTATAGTGATTATGTGGAGAAGTTGACGTATTTTTTAAATTTAAGAGAGGTGATGGTTTGAAAAAAGGTGGACGTTGTTTTTGGAGATCATTGAGAAGTCGATTTCTGCTTCGGTGGGGTAACAATAAAAATGGTGTCCGCAATTTCAGTAAGTTTATCGGCGATAGATAGAACATTATCGCCAGTCTCTATTGCCGTAGAGCTCGAAACATTAGTAATCAGAGAAGCGTTATAATTTTTCGAATTTTGTAGATAGGGGTTGGTTTCTATTAATGACTTTTTGTTCATAATAAGCTCCTTCTTAAGCACATAAATAAGTATATAACCTGTTTAGAAAAATATAAAGGCTTTTTTATAAGGACTTAACGGACGCTCTTTACTTTATAAGTTTGGGAAAACAGGGATCGTCAATTGAACCGCAAAAGCGAGCGCATTCCCAGCAGCATGCGGCGGGGTTAGCGAGCGAATCCAAAAAGGGTAAACTTCCTTACGGTCGAAGATTCCCCGTTGCTTGCGGCGGGGAGCTTCAATTATTGGTTTATGATCTTCATCCTATACAAAAATGGGGATGGTCATGAAATTATACGTTTTTTCTCAGATTTCAGGAGTACCTAAATGACCGGGGAAAATGAGTGCATACCGGATGCGGCGGTCTTGCTTAAATTGGCCAGAATACGGATGCCGTTTGGCAAGTATAAGGAATGGCGTTTGATCGACCTGCCTGAGCCTTATGTGGTTTGGTTTGCCCAAAAAGGATTTCCGGCCGGACAACTGGGTGATATGTTGCGCATGGTTTATGAGATTAAAGTAAACGGTTTGGAATATCTTTTTAAGCCGTTGCGGAATCTATAAATGGAGAATAGACGGTAAAAGAACATGCATTACGAAGGCCAATCATGGCCCGAGACAAAACCTCCATAAAAACAAAGCTGGTTGGCTCATTAATAGAATTATCCGAGATAAATATCATAGCATTGATAAAAACACATTGTATTAATATCAAAACGATGATAATAAACGATATAAATAATGAGTAAAGGATTCAGCAATGCAGATAACAAGAGATATCTTTTTTACGTTAATAAAGAGTCTTGATAGCGCAAAAGTTCTAATTCTTAAAGGCGCCAGGCAGGTAGGTAAAACCACTATCATAGATGAGATTCAGGCATATCTTACCAGGCAAGGCAAGACCACCTTTTATATTTCCGCGGACGAAGATTTTGATAATTCCATATTTAAAACCCCACAGCACTTTATAGCCCGGCTTGAAAGCGAAATAGATTTTTCAGCCGCCAAAGTGTACGTTTTTATTGATGAGTTTCAATATATTAAAGAAGCCGGAAGATTTATCAAAGTTCTACATGACAAGTACCGTAATAAAATCCAGTTTATTGTCTCCGGTTCTTCATCCCTTGAAATTACAAAAAACAGTGAATTTTTAACAGGCCGCAAAATAGAATTCCCGATAGGTCTCTTATCTTTTACAGAGGTAGCAAGATACAGAGAACCGGGTATTCAAAAGGCTTTTGCAGAAACAGCTTACAGCTATGATAAATGGAAAATACTTTACGAGGTGCATAAAACAAAACTTGAAATTTTGTTCACCCGGTTTGCACAGTTTGGCGGATATCCTGAAATTGTAACCAACGAGGATTATAATCATAAAAAAACACTTATCCGGGAATTGTTTTCAACCTATATCCAAAAAGATATCATCGCGTTTCTCAAAGTTGAAAATGTAGCTGCATTCAACAGCCTGATAAAAGTTCTATGTTCAGAAACAGCCAATCTTCTAAACAAGCAGTCTCTGGCTAATACACTGGGCATCGCAATTAACACGTTGAATAAATACCTGGATATCCTGCAGGGAACATATGTGTGCCATTTTTTAGCCCCTTTTTTTGTAAATACGAGAAAAGAAGTGTCTAAGATGAAAAAAATTTTTATTAATGATAGTGGATTGCGCAATTTTGTACTGAATCGCTTTCCTGCAACATACGATGATATCAGCGGGCAGGAAGCAGAAAACCTTGCCTTTGCTGCTTTGCGACACTATGTAACGGAAGATAATTTATTTTTCTATAGAACCATCGGCAAAGCGGAAATTGATTTTATTGTTGATTACGGCCAAACCAGGGATGTCATTGAAGTAAAATTCCAGAACAAAGTATCAGGGTTGCCGATTGCAATGCGTAACTTTACAAAAAAATACAATACTCAAAAAATGATACTTGTGACCAAACAGGATTTTAAAGAAGAAGATGGCCGATTTTATATTCCCCTGCCTCTGTTTGAGTTTTTTTTAGAGGCTTGCAGGACGTAATCAATTTATAAACCTATTTGCCAATTAGCGAATATCTTTGCTTAACACTCTTCTGTTTATAAGTTTATATCGTCACGAAGAAAATCCATGGGAATATTCGTTAAAAAACAAATAACCCGTCCGAGCAAGAAAAAAGCAAAAACAACGTAAGATCAATGCCTTGCGATACATTATAAGTTTTGGGCATCTGTATTGTAAGCCTTCGCCAATCCATCCTCGCCAAAACCTTCTGCGGCGAACTCGTCCTACAGGAACCTAATGATAAACCGGCCTCGGAATTGTTAAAGCGTATCAAGCAAGAACGGTCTAAATTGAATATAAAGCCAAAAAACAAAATCAAAAGGCAAACAACAAGATCAAGGCTTATCGAACAATCATAACCTATTGATATGGTATAGTATTAAAACAATACGACATTTGTGTTCGCTATAAAGTACATATTTTGCGCCTGATAAAGGATTTTTGAAAATACATTCTGTATGCTTTTATTCACATAATATGCGAATTATAGCACATGCAATGTATTCCGAAAATGGTCACGTTAAGGGTTGACACTTGTGTAAGAATATCTTATATCAGATGTTAAAAATGAAAAATAAATATAAGATAATCTTATTTCAGGAGGTTCTCATGAAACCCGAAAAGAGGGAAGAAGTTCTTCATCAAAGGATTGCGACGGCAAGATCAGCATCAGGCTTTTCCCTTACAGAAGCGGCTGAAAAATTGGGCTTCAATAACTATCAGGTCCTTTCAGCAATAGAAAAAGGCGTGAGAAACATCACTGCCGGTGAATTGATCGAGATAGCCCGTTTATACAGCAGAAGTCTGGATTATTTTTTTGAACCGACAGTTACTCCTGAACCGACACCCTTATGGAGAAAAATAGAAACAAGGGATGTGACCAAAGAGCAACGGCTATTTCTTTTATTCCTCGAAAAATATAGCAATTTAGAAAACCTTCTTGGTTTGCAGCGGCGCTGGACAGGGATTAGATCTTCTTATGACCATGAGGATTTTAAAAATGATGGGTTTAAAGTTGCTGATAAACTTGGAGTCGATATTCATAAAAAACTCGATTTGGGGTCGCGACCCGCGAGCAATTTGCTCAATGTCCTTGAGAACAGACTCCGTTTTAAAATCCTTCATCTACCCCTTAAAGAAGGCGTTTCTGCTGCCAGCGTGGTTGATGATGCTTTGGGTGTTGGCATTGTCATAAACATCAATGACGCGCCATGGAGAAGAAATTACGATCTGGCTCATGAATTATTCCATATCGTGACATGGAATGTTTTTTCTCTTAAGGAAATTGGAGATGGAACTAAAAAAACGAAACCCGAAAAATATGCAGACGCCTTCGCATCAAGTTTGCTCCTTCCCGCAGGGCATCTCATAGAAGCACTCAAAGAGATATCAACCAACAACGAAATCAAGAAAGTGGATATCATCGAATTGGCAAAGGATTTTGGTGTTTCAACAGAGGCGATTTTGTGGCGGTTTGTAAATCTTAAGAAGCTTAAAAAAGAACGAGTTCGAAAAATTCTCGATGATCCCAACTTCCGAGATCTAGACCGCGCCATGCGATTAAGTCTTTATGAAGAATATAAACCATCAAGGTTTCCCGCTCGTTATGTATCTCTTGTATGCAGATGCCTGATGGAAGGTAAGATATCGCGCGGCACTTTTGCGGAATATCTCGAAATCGACAGGGCTGAAGTAGATGAATATCTTGTTGAGGCAGGATTTGTGAAAGAGAACTATGAAAAAATTGCTGTTGCTTGATGCCGATGTGATCATGGATCTTCATACTCTCGGCTTGTTTGAAAAATTCATAAAAGCTTACGAAGTGTCTGTGACCCGAACAGTTCTCGGCGAGACAAAGTATTTTAAAAAAGATGGGCAGCGGCAAGAGATATATATAAGTGATACAATCACAATCATAGACAATGTTGATATAAATAGCTTGATGCATGTACGAAATGAAGCGAAAGAAGCACGACTTGGCATTGATCCCGGTGAACTGGAGTCGATTGCATACATGAGAAAGGCGAAAGAAGAAGTAATATTTTGCACTTGTGATGCGGCAGCAATAAAGCTGATCGCATACATGGAGCTCGATAACCGATCGATTAGCATTGAAAAAGCCTTGCGCGATGATGGGTACAGAGAAAGAAATCTCTATCCGAGGCATTATCAGAAAACATATGAAAGGCATATTAAGGAAGGGAAGGTTCTGAGAGTTCAATTTAAAAAACTGACATAAGAGTTTCTTCAAGAAAAGGGAGAGCAGTGACGAAGAAAATTTCAGACATTCCTGTAGCGGACCGCCCCCGCGAAAAACCGCAAAAGAAAGGTGCGGAAGCGCTATCTGATCTTGAATTGATGGTTATCCTTGTTGAGCAAGGGCACGGAAGGGCATGACGTTATGTCCGTAGCAAACGCAGTTTAAAGATATTGTGGGCTTTGGGATCGTCAATTGAATTATTGGTTTATGATCTTCATCTTATACAAAAATGGGAATGGTCATGAAATTATACGTTTTTTCTCAGATTTCAGGAGTGCCTAAATGACCGGGGGAAATGAGTGCATACCGGATGCGGCGGTCTTGCTTGAATTGGCCAGGATACGGATGCCGTTTGGCAAGTATAAGGAGTGGCGTTTGATCGACCTGCCTGAGCCTTATGTGGTCTGGTTTGCCCAAAAAGGATTTCCGGCCGGACAACTGGGTGATATGTTGCGCATGGTTTATGAGATTAAAGTAAACGGTTTGGAATATCTTTTTAAGCCGTTGCGGAATCTATAAATGGAAAATAGACGGTAAAAGAACATGCATTACGAAGGCCCCATATACCGGCCACCCAGTGAAGCGAATTCTCTTCTGGTGCAGGCCACTGTCGGCTGTCCTCACAATCGGTGTACATTTTGCATGGTGTATAAAAAAGGTCCGCGGTATAAGGTGCGACCGGTTGCAGACATTCGCAAGGACCTGCTCGAGGCTGCACAGACGCATGGAACACACGTCTCGACCCTGTTTTTTCCGGCCGGTAACACCATTGCGATGAAGACAGCAGATCTCTGCGAAATATGTCGCTATGCATACCAGGTGTTCCCGAATCTGAAACGCGTCACTGTTTACGGTTCTTTCCAGTACATCCATAAAAAAGGCCCGGAAGGGTTGAAGCAACTGGCAGAGGCCGGACTCTCACGAATCCACGTGGGACTGGAGTCTGGAGACGATGTTGTGCTTCGCCGTATTCAAAAGGGAACCCACAGCGACCAGGCTATTGAAGCCGGCAGATGGGTGATGGACTCAGGCATTGAATTGAGTCTTTACGTTATGATCGGCATTGGTGGACAGGATCGCACTAAACCGCACGCGACTGAAACCGCTCGCGTGCTCAATGCTGTGGCGCCGACCTTCATCCGTCTGCGAACTTTTCTACCCAAGATTGACACCCCTCTGCTGGATGATGTGGTCAGCGGCCGGTTTAAGATGCTGGGTCCTCACGCCGCTATTCAGGAAATCCAGCGGATCATCAAACCTTTGATGGTTACATCGCAACTTACCAGCGACCACTATACCAATTATATTGCCCTTGAAGGCCGACTTCCCGAAGACAAGCCCCGCATTATGGCGCGGATCGAATCAGCCCTGAAAAGGGACGAAAGCAGCTTCCGGCCGTTTTATGTCGGAACGCAATAGGAAATATACACTCTAACAAGCATGGGCGTTGTGTCTATCTCCCATTTATTGACAATAGTGAGATAAAAAGATATAATTCAAAAGTTAAAAAAGATATAATCTGAGAATTAAGTGTAAGTTAGCTTGTAATTATAAAACTGATAAATTCTATTACACGGAGGGGTTTTTATGGGTCGTATTATTAGATTGTCTGTAACCGTATGTTGTCTGTTTGCATTTGTTGCATTTCCTGTTGCTTGTGGCGGGGACAAAAAGGAGGAAGTTCCTGTTGAAAAGGCAAAGCAGGCATCAAAGGCAAAGATAGAGCATACGCCAGAGGCAAAACATGTATCAAAGGCAAAGACAGAGAATGCGCCGGAGGCAAAACATGTGTCAAAAGCAAAACCGAGTCCTGACAAGGTGATAGCAATGCTTAAGGCCGGCAATACAAGGTTTATTGAGGGAATATCAAATCATCCGCACATCAACCTCGGTCGGCTTATTCAATCAGGAAAAGAAAGTCAGGGAGATCATGCTTATGCCACGGTTATTACCTGTTCTGACTCCCGTGTTCCTGTTGAACTCATCTTTGACGCAGGTGTCATGGATATTTTTGTTGTCAGGGTTGCAGGCAATGTCTGCGATGTGGATGAGATCGGATCGATCGAATACGGCTTAGCCCATGTAAACACTCCGGTTCTTGTTGTTCTGGGTCATACGCAGTGTGGAGCAGTAACCGCTGTAACCCACGCTGTTCACGGTACAGGACATGCTCTGGAACGCAATATTCCGCCTTTGGTTGACAACATAGCGCCGGCTGTGCGTCGTGCTATTAGTAAACATCCTGAACTGCTTGGCGACAGCATTATTCCTAATGCGACTGAAGAAAACATCTGGCAGGGGATTGAAGACCTTTTCATGAATAGCCCTGCAACAAGAAATCTTGTAAAGAGCGGATCTGTAAAGGTGGTTGGCGCCATTTATGATGTCGGCACAGGCAAGATTGAGTGGCTGCCCGATGCAAAGGTTGATTATATCCTTAAAACAGTCGAGGCAAATCCAGCCCGTGCGATGAACACTATGGCCTCAGAAGGTCATTAAAAACCATTACCTGTCATTTTCTGTTTTTATAATTAGGGAATAGGATTTTTATGTGGGGGGGGACATACGGGATGTCCAGACGGACTTGTCAACCACGTTCCACCCCTCCCATGTGTCTGATTTATCAAGTTTTTCTCGAAGCCCTGTAACCAGCGATTGTTATGTAGCAGCTCCCATTTACCTTGTATTTCCCAGAAAGATATTGACAACTATAGCAAGGGGAATATAAAACATAAAAAACTGAACGATCGTTCAAAAAGCAAAGGTGGTTTTTTAAAAGAGTCTGTGAAAAGGGGGTAAAGTTGAATTTTGATCTTACAACGGAGCAGGAAATTATCCGTAATTCAGTACGTAAATTTGCTGAAAAAGAAATTGCTCCCGTAGCTTTGGAGCTTGATGAAAAAGAAGAATTTTCAGCAGAACTTACAAAAAAAATGGGAGAAATCGGTCTCTTTGGAATGTTTGTTTCAGAGGAATATGAAGGCCAGGCCATGGATTATCTTTCCTACATAATCGCTGTAGAGGAGATTGCAAGGGTGGATGGATCTCAGGCTGCTACCATTGCAGCGGGCAACTCTCTTGGAATCGGCCCGATCTATTATTTCGGCACAGAGGATCAGAAGATGAAGTATCTTCCGAAACTCTGTAGTGGAGAAGCCTTATGGGGATTTGGTCTCACAGAGGCAAATGCCGGTTCCGATGCAGGTGGAACCAGAACCAACGCGGTCCTTGACGGCGATGAGTGGGTTATCAACGGGTCTAAAATTTTCATAACCAACGCTGCCTGTGAAATGACAATGGGGGTGACTGTTCAGGCGATCACCGGAACCAGCCCCAACGGAAAGCCTGAATATACATGCTTTCTTGTAGAACATGGAACCAAAGGTTTTAAAGCTGTTCCAATGCATAAAAAGATGATGTGGCGGGCTTCAAACACTGCTGAATTATACTTTGACGATGTCAGGATTCCAAAAGAGAATATACTCGGCACAAAGGGTGACGGGTTCCACCAGATGCTGAAAACACTTGACGGCGGTCGGCTTTCCATAGGCGCGATGGGATTGGGCGGGGCTCAGGGGGCTTATGAGGCAGCGCTCAGATATTCGAAAGAAAGGGAGCAGTTTGGACAGCCAATTTGCAAATTTCAGGCAATTGCTTTTAAACTGGCAGATTGCGCGCTTGAGATAGAATGCGCCAGAAATTTATTGTACAAGGCCTGCTGGCTGAAAGACCAGGGCCGGCCATTTGAAAAAGAGGCTGCAATGAGCAAGCTTTGCTGTTCTGAAGTCATGGGCAGGGTGGCGAATCATGCTGTACAGATTCACGGCGGATATGGACTGATGAAGGAATACAATGTCGAAAGGTTTTACAGGGACCAGAAACTTCTTGATATCGGAGAAGGGACATCGGAAATTCAGAGAATAGTGATTTCACGGTATATAGGTTGCTAAGTGTGGATGGACACTAAGTAGATGATTCTGCATGCGGAGGGTAGTAATGAATGATAATGTTCTATTGGCAGAAGAACAAGACGGCATAGCGATTCTCACACTTAACCGTCCCGATATTATGAACGCCATTAATTTTTCTTTGCTTCATGCCATAAAGAAAAAGCTTGAGGATCTGAGGGTCAAACAGGGCATCAGGGTGATAATAATAACCGGAGCAGGAGAAAAGGCCTTTTGCGCAGGGGCGGATCTAAAGGAAAGAGCCTTGCTTAATGACCAACAGGTAAAAGAGTTTATTTTTACAATAAGAAACCTTTTTACTTTTATTGCGCTGCTTAATAAACCTGTGATTGCGGCAATAAACGGAGTAGCGCTTGGCGGAGGCACGGAACTATCTCTGGCATGCGATATCCGTATAGCTGCAATGAATGCTTCCATGGGACTCACGGAAACCAGGCTTGCCATAATTCCCGGAGCAGGTGGAACCCAGAGGCTGCCGAGGCTTATCGGATGCGGAAAAGCCAAGGAGTTAATATTTACAGGCCGCAGGGTTGGGGCGCAGGAAGCCTTGCAGATCGGTCTTGTAAATCAAATCTGTGAGCAGGAATCGCTCCTGGATGAATGCAAAAAAATGGCGGCCATGATTTGCGAAACAGGCCCAATTGCAATTGAACAGGCTAAGTATGCAATAAATTATGGGCTTGAGACAGATATCCATACAGGTCTTGACATTGAATCAAATGCTTACTGGCTTACAATCCCTACCGAGGATCGCCTGGAAGGAATTGCCGCTTTTCGTGAAAAAAGAAAACCTGTATATAAGGGGAGATAAATAATTTTGAATTTTAAGTTTTAAATTTTGAATTAAGACTGCCAGCATCATAAAAAATCGGGAATGCTCAATTGTTGTCATTCCCGCAAAAGCGGGAATCCAGTAATATCAAATAGTTCTGAAAAATTAATATCCAACATTTTTGTGATTAAAATCTTTAAAACAGGATGAAAAATATGACTGATAACAAGGCAACAAACAGGTCGCACTGGGAAAATGAAGAAAAGAGGCTTGACGAGCTGGTTTATCAGGCCATGTGGCCGGGTGGAGAAAAGGCTGTAAGCGGGCTGGCAAAACAGGGCAAACGACCGGTTCGGGAACTGATTGAGAAACTGATAGATTCAGGCACGCAGTTTTTTGAGTTAAGCCGTATTGCAGGTTTTGGAATGGATTATCCAGGTGTTTTTGATGTGCCCTGCGGGGGGCTTGTGACAGGAATTGGCAAAATCCACGGCAACTGGACTATGATCTTTGCCAATGACAGCCGTGTGAAGGCAGGCACATATTTTCCAATCACACTAAAAAAACATATGCGCGCCCAGGCAATTGCGAAGCAGTGCGGCTTAAACTGCGTTTATATCGCAGATTCAGGAGGGGCGTTCCTTCCCATGCAGGCGGATGTCTTTCCTGATGATCAGCATTTCGGCTCCATGTTTTACAACATGGCACGCATGTCGTCGCAGGGATTAAAACAGATTACCTTAAGCACCGGTGGCAACACGGCAGGAGGAGCCTATATTGTTTTTATGGCTTGTCAATCCGTGATGATAGATCAGATGGCATACTCATTTTTAGGCGGTCCTCCTCTTGTGAAGATGGCTACAGGAGAGGTGATTTCAGCGGAAGACCTTGGAGGCGCAAGGGTTCATACGCAGATTTCAGGCGGCGCTGATCATTTATGCGCCAACCAGGATGAAGCAATAGAGAAGGTACGGGAATTGCTTTCCCTTGAACCGCCCCAGAAAATAAATCTTCACAGGTACGCTGAAACCCCTCCGAAGATTCCTGCAGATAGAATTTACGAGTTAATGCCTGCTACCGTGCATCAGGGTATTGATGGCCGGAAGATTCTGGAATCGATTGCCGATGACAGTTACTTTATTGAATATAAGAAAAAATATGCTCCTGGAAGAGGAGACAATATTATTACAGGGAAAATACGCATAAAGGGAATTCCTGTTGGTGTTATTGCGTCCAATGCGATCGGGATAATATTTTTTGAGGCTGCACGCAAAGCCACGGAATGGATTGTTCGCTGCTCTCAGGAAAAAATACCGCTGCTCTTTGTTCAGAGTTCGCCGGGATACATGGTGGGATCTGAATCTGAACATATGGGAATCGGCAAATACGGCGCAGACATGGTAAGGGCGGTTTCATGCGCTCAGGTGCCAAGGATCCAGATTGTAATAGGCCCGGATAACGGCGCTGCAAATTACGGTATGTGCGGCAGAGCATACAGACCGCATTTTCTGTTTTCAACAATGAGGGCACGCACTTCGGTTATGAGCGGGCGCAGCGCGGCAGGCGTGCTTCTCTCAATTGAAGAACGGAAGAGGGATGCCAGCGGGAAGTCTATGACCGAAGAGGAAAAAGAGGTGTTCCGTCAAAAGATGATCGAAAAATATGACGGGGAAGCCCATCCTTTTTACTGTGGGGCGCGTCTTTTGAATGACAGGGTTATAAAATTTTCAGAGATCCGGGATTGGCTTGCCATGGCTTTTGAGGTAAGCCTGCTTAAACCGATTGGCGATCCTTCTTTTGGAAACTTTAGATTTTAATCCCAATTTTTTTTGGAAAGGAGGCCTTGATTGATATGACTGAATATGATTTTTGGAAGATTTTTCCCAAAATGCCCAGAAAGGTAACTATCGGCGACATAACGATTAGGGACGGTTTCCAGCATGAAGAAAAATTCATTTCCACTGCGGCAAAGATATTTTATCTCGAAGAACTTATATTTGCAGGCTGCCGGCATATCGAAGTAACCAATCTTGGAAGCGCATTTTTAATGCCCCAGTTCAGGGATGCTGAAGATTTGTTTAAACACCTGAGAGGGGAGCTGTTTAAAAAACGATGTGAAAGAAAAGATGTTAATTATAATGACATCTGCTTTACAGCCATTACTATCCGTGAATCTGCCGTTGACAGGGCTATCCAGTTAAAAGAAAAGGGTATCGGGCCTGATCGTCTTCTGATGATGGTTTCTACGGAAGAAGAGCATCATTATGCAAATGCAGGAACGACGCTTCCCGAATACTGGAAAGAAGCGGAGCGTTGCATTAAAAAATGCAATGATGCGGGCATGAAGATGTGTGGAACGGTCAGCACTATCTGGGGGAGTCCTATTGGCGGGGCTACGGATATGAAGGATGCAGTTGAATTCTCAAAAAGATGGCTGGAAATCGGAGCCCATGACATTGAACACGCGGACCATGACGGCAGCGCTTCAGCTCCGGATGTTTACCGTTATTTTTCCATGATACTTGATGAAATGCCCGATCCAGCTCTCCATATCGGCCATTTTCACGAAACAAAGCGCATAGCGTCGGCATCTGTTCTGGCGGCATTGCAGGCAGGGATTACATTCTTTGAGGCAACCATGGGAGGCCTTGGCGGACAGCCGGCAACCTTCATGGATGACTGTCCTACTAAGGGCACGGGAGAATATTATTATAAAGATCCAAGATATGTGGGTCTGGTTACACTCGAGGATACGCTGGTACAAATCGACGAGATGGGTATCGAGCATGGATATGATGTCGACCGTATTCTATGGCTTGGCAGGCAGATGGAAAAGACAATTGGACGAAAACTGCGTTCCGAGGCTATAATTAATGGCCGGACTTTAAAAGAAGGGCATATGGAATTTGCCAGACCAGGTTTAAAGGAAAGAAAGATAAAATTAAGCGAAGAGCCTGGACAAAAAATTCCAGGTGATTGGAATTTTTTGAATTAAGGAGTTAAAAATGGAAACAAAGAAGCAAAAATCCCATATAAATGTGGACTTTTTTGAGGATCTGACAGGTGACATCTCTACGTCAAAAAATAAAGGCATTGAAGACATCGGAAAAAAGATTCAATCTCTCAGAGAAGAAAAAGGGTTATCAATTGACGAGGTTTCCAAGCTAACAGGGTTTGATTCTGAGCTTCTTACAAGCATAGAAAAAAACGAGGTGCAGCCACAGCTTGGCACGGTTATCAAGCTTTCAAAGGCATTAGACGGCGTATTCAGCCGTCTGGTTTCAGGGGTTGGTGACAGGTTCTATTCGGTTACCCGGAAGGATGATCAGAAGATAGTTTCAAAATCAACGTCAAAAAAGGGTAAAAAGAAACTATATACCTACAGAAGCCTTGCGCCTGAAGTAAAAGGGCGTCACATGGAGGCCATGATTGTCAAGCTCGAAGAAAACCCGGAAAAAGAGCTGTCGGTTCATGATGGGGAAGAATTTATCTATATTATAGATGGAGTTGCGGCGCTCAAAATCGGAGAGGAATACTTTGATCTTAAGCCAGGGGACAGCGTTTACTACCTTTCAACCGTACCACACCAGATTACTTCTAAAAAAGGCCAGGCAACCATATTAGCCGTGCTTTATGAAGGATAGAGGAGGCGCTAACCAATGACCGAAACAGCCAAAACGCCTGAAGACCTGAACCATGAAGATAAGGCACGTCTTGTTCTTGACATGTTTCACAGGATGATAATCCACTACGGCCTATGGTTTGCCGAGATAAAGCATCAGATGGGTATGGAGAAGGCTCTTGAAATACTGGGCAATGCATCAAAAAGAAGTTATGCTTATCAGATGAAAAGGCTTTCCAAAGTTCTTGGGTTTGAGATGAAGGATGATCTTCCGGTGTCTTTGTTGGAAATGCCGGAGGAATCGATTCAGAAGCTTATGGACAGTGTTGCGTTAAACTGGCTTGCAAATGACGGTGTATGGTTTCAGGCAGTGGAATTTGAAAGTGGCATGAACGATGCCAAGCGATGCAACGATTCCTGCTGGGCGCATTTTTCTCCTTTTGAAGCCTGGTCAATTAAAAGGTTTTTGAATCTTTCTGAAAATTCCGGACTTGAAGGTTTAAAAAGAGCTCTTAATTTTCGTCTCTATGCCAATATTAATACCCAATCCATTATTGATGAAAACCCGGATAGTTTTGTGTTTCAGATGAATGAGTGCCGAGTTCAGTCAGCACGAAAACGGAAAGGGCTTGATGATTATCCGTGTAAATCCGGAGGATTAATTGAATATATATCTTTTGCAAAAGCCATCGATCCGGCAATCAGCACAGAATGCATAGGCTGTCCCCCTGATGCACATCCTGACGACTGGTACTGCGCCTGGCGATTTAAAATCAACCGGTCAGCCGATAAAGAGTAGCTACCCTGCCTTCTGTATTCCACATTATTTATGTCCCCGTATGCTCCGCCAGCGAGGCGGGATCGATAGTATCTTTGAAATCAGACTTTCAGTTGTTATGAATACCTGGGCGCATAAAACCCATTTCCTTTAATGATAAATAACCTTTCTTTGTG
>Ga0307379_10003125_pt1 | contig 24143 bp, 19 predicted proteins | sample UN2MG_FD_202237 | JGI IMG/M metagenome (GOLD analysis project Ga0307379, IMG submission 202237) | Soil microbial communities from Risofladan, Vaasa, Finland - UN-2 | ecosystem: Environmental > Terrestrial > Soil > Coastal area > Acid sulfate soil | place: Finland: Risofladan, Vaasa | collected...
TCAGCTCCACGCCCTTATAGACGGTATCTCGCGCGTAAAACGCCGCGTTCTTGTTGAGCTTGGGGCTGCCCAACAGCGCCTCAATATCCTTATGAACATCGATCACGAAGTCGTTTGCAGCGAAAAGGTGATACAGGTGCAGACTAAGGTCTTGAAGTGCGGAATGCTCACTTGCGGACACGTTGTGTGGCAACGGCAGCTCTTGCGCAATGTCAGCCAGCATCATTCGGAGCTCCTCGTTAACGGCGGCGGCCGCCTTAGCTCCTTTGCCCAGCAGAAAAGCCACAGATACAGGCGCCTTCGCCAGAAACATCAGCCGTTCTGAAGTGGTTTCGTCCACCTCCGGGACCCCGCGGGACAGGAGATACTGGACGTTTCTTGCCGCCGCGCGCCCTGACTTCTCGGCCAGCGAAAGCTGCGGCCGGGACTCCATGAGACGTTTGCGGAGGTTAGGCGGAAACCCGAGCATGATGGTGGTTTTCTCCACAATGTGCTTAGCCACGCCTTTCTCCCACAGATCGACTCCCTTGTGACCCACTCTACCTGCTGTCAGGTTTCCAGCGGCCATCACGACTCCGCCGACAAGCACTCCATCGCCCTCAATGACGACATCCCCGTCGGTCAGCAGTGTGCTGTTCATGGCGGACGAGCCGATTACGATCCCGGACTTCGAGTCGAGCTTAGCCTCGCTCACATAGCCGAGCGTTATCTTGCCCTGTGCGCTGATGCTTCCCTTGGAGCGGCCGGCGACCCCGTGCTGAACCGACACATCGCCCTCAGCGACTATGGTGGCAGCCTCGACCACCCCGTGGATGGTGATCGAGCCCTTTGCCGAGACCGAGCGTCCTGAGCGCACGTCTCCCCTGACCACGACACTGCCGGGAGCCTCGACATCGCCGTATCTTATGTCAACGTTACCCTCGACAAGCAACGGAGCCTCCATGCAATAAGCCCCCTTAATAGAGAATCAGCTCGAGCCCCTTGGCAATCAGCCGCAATAAAAGAAAGGCAACGAACAGAACCAGCCCGATGAATATCGCGATCTTGAGAGCAAAAACCAAAAGACCCGCAAGTCCCCAAAGCACCGTCCAGCAAAGACCCAGACAGAATGCAATGACCGGCAAGACTACGAACAACAGAACCACAACGCCGAGAACCGCGGCGGTCAATATCCCAAGCACCTTGAAAAACGTCATCATGGCATCACCTAAAGTTACCCTTATAGATACTTATTCGGATTAAAGTGTAAGCTTGTTAAGCACAAGACCCGTTACAAGCTTCGGATAAAAGTCCGTCGATTTCTGAGGCATCCGCACACCAGCCGAGGCGACATTTCGGACCTGCCTCGCCTTGGTTGGATTCAGCACGAAGAGGGCTTGACCTTCGCCGCCGATGATCGACTTAACGCCCTCGCCCACATCGCGTAGGTATTGGACGTTCCGCTCGCTGGTCAGGTCCTCTTTTGTAATCCCCAGCATTCTCTCAAGAATCAGAGTCGAGAGAATGACGACGTCCAGCCGCCTAAACTCCTCGGACCCAGCCCCCGCCAGCATCTCATCCAGCCAGCTCTCATCTTTAAGCCTCGCCACCAGAAACTGCTTCTGCCCAGCTAATAGCACGCCGAACACGTGGCCCTTCGGCGAGGCGCGATGGAGTATCTCCATTGTCTTGCGCTGTGCGGTCTCTCGTGACGAAGCGTCCGAAAACGGCAGCGACTCCAGCTCGAAAAACTGCTTCAGGTTCTCAATCAAAGCCATCGCATCAAAGCTCTTTACATCGCTGACAAGCCGATGCGTGGGAAGGACTAGAAGGCCCGGATCATCGAAGCTCACGAAAGTGATCATGCGGCTTTCGATCGTCTCGAAATCGTCCGTCTGGCTGACCTTGCCTCGCATCTCATCCCTGAAAGCGAGCGCAGTCTCGTAACGGTGATGCCCGTCCGCTATGAAAACCTGCTTATCAAGCATCAGCTTCTGCAGCTCGCCGATCATGCTTGGGTCGCTGACGGGCCAGACCTTGTGCAGGTCTGAGAAGCGGTCCTTGGCCACTAGGGGCTGGCGTGCGGAGCGCCCCTCGTCCAGAAGATTGTTCACTAGGTTGTCCGGGTCCGGGTAGAGCATGAAAATCTGGCCAAACTGGGCTCTCGTGGCGCGCATCAGGTTCAATCTGTCGGCCTTGGGACCTGCCAGCGTCTGCTCGTGAGGTTTGACGCCGCCCTCCTCGTAGGACATCAGCCGGAAAAGGGCAACGAACCCCTTTCTTGTCCTCGTGGTCCCGGCCCCCGGGACAACATACTCCTGGTCGTAGATATATATGCAGGGGCTTTGGTCCCGCTGAAGTATCCCCTCGCGTATCCAGGCGTCGAGGAAGCCCGCGGCTCGGACGTATTGATTATTGTCTTTTGTGTCCTTTGGGTATGTCTTGCCCTTGATGATCCTAACGATATTGTGCGGGCTTTTCTCGTAATAGAACTCCCGGAGCTCATCGTCTATCTTGTCGTAGGGGTCGGCTATTACGTCGTCGAGAGCCCTCACCTTGTCAGGGCTGTAGCGATACCCTCTGAATGGAAGTATTTCTGCCATCTACTCCTCCACTACGATAATTGTGAACTTGCGCGCTCCTTTCTGCGTTGCCATGCACGAAGAGGAAATTATTTCCGATCCGATGGCTAGTGCGCAACCCGCAGCCCACTAATGACTATATCCCAGCATCAGAATGGTTATCAACAAGAAGCTCTCAGATGCGAATTAGCAGCGAGGAGAGGGAAAAAGTTGCCGGAACCTCATGTCGTTTTGCTCGGGAATTGTCTCGTGAGGTTATCTTGGGCGGTGTGGTTGAGTTATCATCGGGAGCCTTCCGGATGCAGCTTGGCTGCGTTATGTGGCACAATTATTCTCACGCTGGCACGGTATCTGCTTGAGATGGTTACCGCAAGCTAGCACAATACTAAGGAGCATTCGAGAGATGATTAAGGGCCTATATGATGCGGCGTCAGGACTTCTGAGCGAGGCACGGGCGCACGAAATACGTGCAAACAACCTCGCTAACATAAACACGGTTGGGTTTAAGAAGGACACGCCATTTTTCCGGCTCCTTGCAGAGAGCAGCTCGAGCTCCTCCAATGACCCATCGGGCGTCGTTGTGGGCGGGACCGCCACGGATTTCTCGCAGGGGCCGCTGAGGAGCACCGGCAATTCGTTGGACCTGGCGCTCGATGGCGATGGGTTCTTCGTGGTGCAGTTTGGGGACAAGGAGGGCTACGCAAGGGCTGGCAATTTCAAGGTTGACCCTGACGGCAAGCTCATGGACCAGAACGGGTTGTCTGTTCTCGCGGAGGAGGGCGAGCTCAGCATCCCGGCTGGGGCACAAGTAACCATCGATTCAAATGGAGAGGTTTTCACGGATGGTAACTCAATTGGCGTGCTGAAAGTGATGACGTTCGACGACACGTCTGTCCTCAAAAAGGTGGGAAGCAGTCTCTGGGTGGACGGAACGGAGAAGGCCGAGCCGAAGAAGGCGACCGGTGCGAAGGTCCAACAGAGATTCCTGGAATCGTCGAACGCGAACGTCATCGAGGAGATGGTCTCGATGATTGATGAGATGAGGCGTTACGAGGCGCACCAGAAGACCATCCGCTCGATTCTGGACGATACAATAGGCAGGACAATCGATAGCCTGCCCAGTTTGAAATAACTATAGCTAAATGATCATAACGCGAACTTCTTATGTAATTGGCTGGAGGCTAACATGATAAGATCGCTTTGGACGTCTGCGACAGGGATGCAGGCGCAGCAGTTAACGATCGATACGATTTCCAACAATCTCGCCAACGTCAATACAGGCGGTTTCAAGAAGTCGAGAGCTGAGTTCCAGGACCTGATGTATGAGACGCTCCGCTCACCCGGTGCTCCGGTGGCGGGCTCACAGGTCCCGAGCGGGATACAATTGGGGCACGGCGTTCGGGCAGTCTCGACTCAGCGGGAGTTCAGCGAAGGAAGCCTGAAGAACACCAGCTCGCCGCTGGACTTAGCGATCGAGGGCAAAGGGTTTTTTCAGGTGATCATGCCGAATGGCGACACGGCCTACACGCGAGCCGGCTCGTTCCAGATGGACAGCTCTGGCTCGGTCGTAACGCCTGATGGCTACAAGCTCTCTCCCGACATTGTCATCTCGCCCGATGCGCTATCGGTTTCGATCGAATCGGACGGGACGGTCTCGGTGATGCAGCCGGGACAGACTTCCCCGACGGAGGTTGGGTCGATAGAGCTTGCCCTGTTCTCTAACCCAGGCGGCTTGAGTGGAATTGGCAGAAACTTGTTTCGGGAGACTGATTCGTCAGGGGCGCCGACAACCGGAACGCCGGGCGAGGAGGGTCGGGGGAGCATAGCCCAGGGCTTTTTGGAGATGTCGAACGTTTCTGTGGTCGATGAGATGGTTCAGATGATCATGACCCAGCGGGCCTACGAGCTGAACGCCAAGTCGATACAGACCACAGACGAGATGATGAGCCAGGCCAACAACCTGAAGCGATAGGGTAGTAACGATGGATGAGTTTAAGATGACCAGCCTTATGTTGAGCGCAAGCGTTGCGCTAGTCTTGCTTGCGAGCACGCTCTGCGCCGAGGTTGTCCCACAGGGCAAGATCGAGTCGGTCGTGCGTCAGAAGATAGTCAACAACACCGCCCTCAAGCGCGAGAACCTGAACATCGAGTTCATCCGCGTCCCCAAGGTCTCGATTCCCGGCAAAGTCTGCCGCATACACGTTTCGCGGGAGAATTCTGCGAGAGAGCTGGGCCGGCTGTCGTTTCTTGTTACTGCCCTGGGGGACGGGGGCGTCGAGAAAAGATATTGGGTAACAGCAAATGTCTCAGCGCGTGCGACGGCCGTCTGCGCTGCTCAGCTCTTAAAGGCGGGCTCTGTAGTTGGCCCTGGCGATGTCTTACTCAGGGAGCGCGAGATCAGGGGCAACTTCTCAAAACGTCCGGTTCTGGACGTGAAACTTGCAGTCGGCAAGATGCTCAAGCGAGGTGTTCCAAAGGGCAAGATGCTCACCACGGACATGCTGTATGTGCCCCCGACGGTCAAGAGAAGATCGGTCGTTAGGCTTGAGGTAAGAGTCAGATCGCTTCGCATCACGACTCTGGGCAAGGCGCTCAAGGACGGCAGAGCGGGGGACCTAATTCCGGTCAGGAACATCGCATCAAGAAGGACGGTCTATGGCGTTGTGCAGGAGGACGGGACAGTGGTTGTGCTCGTTGGGAGCGACTAATGGACGGGTCAATGATGAATTGGGATGAAGAGAAAGGGAGGGCGGAATTGAGAGGTTTCACACTCAAGATAGTCGGCATGTTGCTGGCTATTTCAGCTCTATTGTTTATCTACTCAGGGTGTTCGTTGAGCAAACGGCAGACCGCCTTGGCAGACTCCATGTCACAGCAGATGGCGCCTGTCTTGCCGGCTGCGCAGCCAGCAGGGGAGGATGACTTCGCACCTGATTCGCTCTGGAACGACCAGCTGCCGTTCGGGGTGTTTTACAGCGATCCCAGGGCAAGAGGCGTGAACGACATCATAACCATCCTGATAGTCGAGAACACCACAGCAGAGAACAGCGCCTCGACATCGGGCGCCAAGAAATCCGAGATCAAGGCCGGCGTCCCATCATTTTTTGGTTGGGAGGCCGAGCTAGCGGGCAAGGTAACGAAGGGATTTGATTCGTCAAATCTGCTGTCCGCGAACCTCGACAAGACGTTCAGCGGGGATGGAAAGACGGCTCGTTCGGGCAAGATAGTAGCGACCATAAGCGCTAGGGTCGTCAGGGCTCTGCCAAACGGCAACCTCGTGATACTAGGCCAGCGAGAGATAAGCATCAATAGCGAGAAGGAGACGATATTTGTGTCTGGGATAATTCGCAGAGAGGACATCCAGGCCGACAACACGGTCGTCTCCACCAAGATAGCGGACGCGAGGATATTCTACGGAGGCAAGGGCCAGGTCTCGGAGGACCAGCGGGCCGGGTGGGCCGGTCGTCTTATTTCAGTCTTATGGCCGTTTTAGTGGCAATGGAGCGCAGTTTGGAGGATAAGTTCGTGATCGGGACCAGTTCTGAGACTCGCAGTCAAGGATTCAAAGCTAGGTTGTGCAAACGGGCCGCTGAGCCGACGAGCTGCTCTGTTGCCTTGAGGGCTTCTGTCTTTTTTGCGCTGATCGTCATTCTAGTTACCAATGGTGCGACCTGCGCCGGCATGGTGAGGCTGAAGGATATTGCGCAGATTCAAGGGATGCGGTCTCAGCAGCTGATCGGTTACGGTTTGGTGATAGGGCTAAACGGGACGGGGGACGCTTCTGGGACGAAGTTCACAACTCAGAGTTTGGCCAACATGCTGGACAGGCTTGGGATAAGAGCTGACGCGACCAAGATAAAGGTCGGGAACGTTGCGGCCATTATAGCGACGTCCACGCTTCCGGCGTTTGCGAGGTCAGGCTCACGGCTGGACGTAACTGTCTCCTCTCTTGGGGACGCCTCAAGCCTCCAGGGCGGGACGCTGCTTATGACGCCGCTTCGCGGGCCAGATGGAAAGATATACGCCGTGGCGCAGGGACCTGTTTCGATCGGCGGCTTTCTGGCTGCGGGTGCAGGCGCCAAGGCGCAGAAAAACCACCCGACTGTCGGCAGAATCCCCAACGGCGGCACGGTTGAGAGGAACCTGAGGGCAACGCTAGAGGCGCGAAGCGCCCTGACGATCAAGCTGGACGAGGAGGATTTCACAACCTCCGCAAGGGTTGCGGAGGCGATAAACGAGAAGTTTGTCGGTTCAGCGAGGACATTAGATGCTGGCGCAGTCGAGGTTAGCGTGCCTACTGAGTTACGTAACAACATCGTGGAGTTCATATCACAGCTGGAGACGGTGAGGGTCGTTCCGGACTCGACAGCTCGCGTTGTCATCGATGAGCGAACGGGGACGGTCGTGATCGGTCGGGACGTTCAGGTTGACACGATTGCGATTGCGCACGGCAACCTCAATGTCGTCATCAAGACCGAGGCGGAGGTCAGCCAGCCCTACCCGGAATCCGCCGGGCAGACGGTTGTTACGCCGCAGACAACGCTGAAGATAGACGAGGAGAAGCAGCGGCTCTTACTAATGAGCCAGGCAGTAACGATCCAGGACGTGGTGGCCGGCTTAAACGCCATAGGCGTCTCGCCTCGTGACCTCATCGCGATTCTCCAGGCGATCAAGGCGGCCGGGGCGCTGCGGGCGGAGCTGAAGATCATCTGATAAGCGACTTTCAGGAAAGAGGAATAAGGAACAGTTATGGCAGGCAATTTTTCGATGGGTGGTTTAATTGACCTGAACAGGCTCGCCTCGGACGCAAGTTGGCGGCAAGTGATTAGACGAGCGGAGCAGGCGAGGTCCGAGGTCGAGGCGTCCGGGAGGCGTTCTCACGAGTTGGACATGGATGAGCGAAAGAGCCTTCGTGAGACGTGCCAGAAGTTCGAGGCGATATTCGTGGGGTACATGTTGAAGCAGATGCGGCAGACGGTGCCCGAATCATCGCTTTTTCCTGAGACGCCGGCCGAGAAGATATACAGATCGATGTTGGATGATGAAGTGGCCCAGGCCGCGTGCAAGACAGGCGGTATCGGCCTTGCAGATATGATTTTTAATGATTTATTGAACAACAACACACGGGAGGAGCAGTCGGACAGAGGAGAGAAGGAATCGGAGATCAAGATGGGTGAAGAATCGGCTAAAGTTTCTGGCTTGACGCACCGATGACGACATTGGTAGTATGGATGTGGTGGCACCGGGAAAGTGCAGGAGGTTGGACAATAGGATGAAGATCGAAGGCAACATACCAAGCCAGGTAGTTGATTCTTATCGGAAAGTTGACAGTCGCAAGCAGGCGGAGGTCAATAAGGCAAGCGATGTGGGCATGGACCAGGATGCTTCAGCGCGGATATCAAAAGAGATGTCTGACAATGTCTCCATCTCTGATGAGGCCAAGCTTCGTGCACTGGCTCAGAAGACCCTTGAGAAGTTGCCCGACGTTCGCCAGGAGAAGGTTGATAGGCTTTCCAAACTGATCCAGAGCGGTCGGTACAACCCCGACGCCGAGAAGATTGCCGAGAAGATACTGAGCGGTCTCAGCATCAAGGTCTGATTTCAGACCTCGCTCGAGCACACTTGTCGGTGGTTTAGCACTTAGGCCGGTTCCTAACGTCCCGAAGCCCAACTGACGTCTCAGACTAATGGACGAAAGGAGCATATAGTGCTACCCTCCATCTACCCCTTATTTGATCAGTTGGCCGAATCGATCGAGGCCGAGACGGCCATCCTCAATAGTCTGGCAGAACTTTTCACTGCCGAGCGAAAGCTCGTGATCAGCGGCGATGTGAAAGCTCTTGACCGCATGACCAAGAAAAAGCGGGGGCTTCAAAAAGACCTTTCGTCTGCGGCGCAGGCTACCGAGCAGGCGATGAGAGCTGTCTGCGAGACGGCGGAGATCGATCGCGGCAGGATAACAATGAACCAGCTTCCGGGATACCTTCTGGGAAATGATGACGAGAGGGCCTGCGTCTTGGCGAGCCGGCTTGAGGAGCACCGACTCGCGGCCCAAAGCGCCGGCGAGTCGGGATTAAGGACACAAGAGCTGCTGAAGAAGTCCATGGGTTACGTTGAACACATGGTCCGAATGATCACACAGCCTCAGAATCCGCCCTCGACATATTCTTCTAAGGGCCGGCTGAGTACTGGTGGACAGTCTCCCACATCGTCAATAACGTTGTAGCTGTGAAGGAGGCGCCTCAATGAGCGACATTTTTTCTCTTCTAAATATCGGCGTCAGGTCCCTCACGGCCCAGCAAACGGCGATTAACATCTGCGGCCACAACATCGCCAACGTCAACACGCCGAACTACTCGCGGCAGTCAGCGGTGTTTTCGTCATCCAGTCCGGAGCAGCTGGGCTTGCTTCAGATTGGCACCGGCACAGACATCACGCAGATTATGCAATACCGCGACGAGTATGCTATATCGAAAGCCAATCTACACAAGGGTCTGCTGGCTTTCGCTGAGCGAAAGCACTCCTTCATCTCTGAGATCGAGCAATCGCTCGTCTCGACCAATGCCCAGCATCTTGGCGATACGTTGACCGAGTTCTGGCAGTCGTGCGAGCAGGTTGGCAACAGCCCTGAAGGCGCCGCAGAGAGGCAGAACCTGGTCCAGACGGCAGATCGCCTGACGAGCGCAATCCGCGCGCAGAACGCCAGGTTCTCGGATCAGCGGACCTTCGCAAACGACGAGGTCAGCCAAACCGTTGAGCAGATCAACAACTTGGCAAAGAAGATAGCCGAGCTCAACGTCGGGATAACGTCCGCATCCGGCGGCGAGATGACCCACGCAAACGACCTTATTGACCGCCGGTCCGAGGCGCTGGATGAGCTTTCGAAGCTCATTGATTTCAACATGCTCGAGGACGACAGGGGCGGAGTAACTATCTTCGTTGGGGACAACCGCACGCTCGTCAGTGCTGACCAGCGGAACACGCTTGTCTGCCGCAACAACGTTGACAACAACGGCCTTTATGATGTTTACCTCGACGACGGTAACTCTCAGCACAACATCACTTCACGCATAGCCGGTGGGAGGCTCGGCGCCGACCTCGAGGCTCGGGACGAGATGGTCGTCTCCTACATGGCCGACCTCGACGAGCTCACCACAACGCTGCTGAAGACCGTCAACCGTGCGCACAGCATGGGTTTTGCCCTTCGGGACCAGACGAGCGTAACAGGAGCTTACTCGGTCTATAGCTCAACGATTGCGTTAAACGACGCTCTGAATCTCGAGGGCGGCTCGAACCTGGCCTACGATTCGGAGGCAGGGACGTTTAACATCACGATCACCCAGGATGGAGAGATAGTTCAGAGCGTTACAGTTGCGGTGGACCCCAACACGGACTCGCTTCAGGACGTCGTGGACAGGATCAATTCCTCAACGACGTATTTGACGGCGAGCATCTCTCAGAACAGCCTTCAGATCACCGGCGATGACGGACACGAGTTCGTGGTTGGAAAAGACACCGGTGGTGTGCTTGCGCAGCTTGGCGTGAACGTCCTGCTTACGGGATTTGACTCATCCGACATTCAGGTGGCGGATGCGGTTGCGGAAGACCCAACGCTCGTTGCTGCGGGGGCGACGTTCACGTCTGGGGACGGTGAGAATGCGTTGTTGCTCTCGATGCTTGCGGATAAGCAGTTGTTGAATGACGGGACGGCGACGTTTGGCGATTTTTTCAACTCGGTCGTTACCCGGGCCGGCAACGAGAGCGCCTCAGCCGAGTTCGAGGTGAACCGGGAGACGGACAACGTCAACTATTACGATGGTCTTAAGCAGCAGACCGCAGGTGTCTCGATCGATGAGGAGATGGCGAACCTCATCGTATATCAACAGGCCTACAACAGCGCGGCCTATTTCGTGTCCGTCGTCAATTCGATGATCAACACGGTGCTTCAGGAACTTGGCGGTTAGGAGGGCTTTTAGGTGCGTGTTACACGGAACATGATGGTTCAGGACTTTCTCACTAGGGCCGAGCAGCAATACGGACGGCTCAATGAACTCAATCTGAAGATAGCATCCGGCAAGAGGGTCAACAAGCCGTCTGATGACCCCAGTGGGCTTGCGCGGATTTTCCGGTACACGACGGCGGTGTCGAGGATTGAGGGGTACATGGCGAACGTGAACATGGCCTCTGCGTGGTCTCAGACGACTCAGAGCAGCATTCAAGAGGGCTCGGACCTTGTTCAGCAGTCGCTGGAAAAAGCGATGATAGCCCTGAGCGACTCCACTTCGGACGAAGCACGAGAAGGCCTTTCACAAGCCGTGAACGGCTACATCGACGAGCTCATCTCACTGGCCAACCGCTCCCAGAACAATCGCTACCTGTTCTCTGGCACAAAGACATCGACCAAGCCGTTCGTCAGGCTACAGCGAGACATCACGCTGGTTGGCTCGCTGCCGGACGGCGTTGAGGATGTTACTATTGGCTCGCAGTTCTCCGACCTTCCTGAACTTCAGCGCTCCGTCTATACAGTCGAGGTAACCTCGGACGGCGAGAACGCGACAGTCTTGCTGAAGGACGCCGATGGCTCGTCGGTCCAGATCGATGACAACTCGAAGGACGACACATCCTACCTCTCCAGCTACAACCATCTGGCAAACTCAGTAACGGTATCCCTCGGCGAGACGGCAGATACCGGCAGGGGCATCAGGATCAAGACCTCCTCGACCATGGCGTTGGGCGTGCAGACCTTCCGAGTGATCTTTACGCCGGATGGAAGCTTCGAGTACGTAGGCAACAGCGGCGCGGTGAAGTCCAAGATCGGCGATGACCTCATCGTAGATGTGAATGTGGCCGGGCACACATTTCTCCAGGCGGACACGGTCATTGGGACCGAGACTATCGATATGGTCCAGGGAACGCCTCTTGCATCCGGCGGCGGCGACGTGAAGTTCCTCATCTCTGATGGGGTTACCACAAAGACGATTACTTTTGCAGAGGGCGTCTCATACACGCAATCTGACGTTCTAAATCTACTCGATCAGGCCGGCCTATTCATCGGCGAGGGCGACCAACACGACGACGAGGTCTTCATAAGTGCGAGCTTCGATGCTCAGGGGCATCTCAGGCTTCGGCCTACCTCCGAGGGCATCCCCGGTAAGATCGTCCTGAACGATCTGAGCACTGGCGCCAACACGCTGAAGAGCTTTTTTGGTATGTCAAGCGGCCAGACTGACGGCACTGCCGTGTTGGACACTCTCAATCGTCTGGCGCGGAACATCGACGCGGGAGTAACTCAGTCCAAGATATTCAGCCCATCTGACTGGGCTAGCGGCAGCACCGCATCGGTCAGCAGAGACGGCTACTACACGGGCGCTAACGACGCTACGTGGGTCTTTACCGTCGGCGACGAGGGCGGCCTCGTCGGCCAGACTGACGGCCTGACGATCACCGTAACTGACGAGGCGACCGGCGAGGTCATCAAGACGATCGACGTTGGCGAGGCGTACTCCTCCGGCGAGAGCATATTGATAGCCGATGGCGTCCAGGTATCGTTCTCCGGGGTCCCAGGCACGCTCGAGGCCGGCGATTCGTTCACGCTTGACCTCCGGTGCGACAGAAGCGAGTCGGCGGCGCTGGATGACAGCATAAATGATCTCATCAAGACCGAATCGCTCGTCGGCTCCACGCTGCAATACATGGAGATGGTCCAGAAGAACCTGCTTGACTATCAGACGCTGATGAAGGGACAGCTTGACCAGGTGCAGGGAGTAGATCTGGTGGAGGCGATTGCGCAACTCCAGCAGGAGGAGCTGGCCTACCAGACATCGTTGGCGGTGGGCGCCAGAATACTGAATCAGGTTACCCTCCTGAACTACCTGTAAGCCCCCTTGGACTGCGGCGGCTCGACGCCGCTTTGGCTCGCCGCGGCCCTTGCCGATCGCCAGTCACGCGCGCAATAGTCCCATTCAGAGCCTTCTGGGCTGTTGATCAGAAGGTGGTGTCGAGCCACCACCAATCAAAGCGGTGTCAAGCCACCGCACTCCAAAGATGCCTCCGTCGAGTGCGACGGCCGTCAATCCAATCTTTCAGGCCGAAAAAACCAGCTTGACAACCGGTTTATCTTGCCCTTATCTTGTTAATATAAGGATGTAGTGCGTTAAGGAGAGTCGGAAGCGACGATAGGGTGCGGGCCTAGCCTGTCGCCTGTCATCTTTTCCTCTCGCGGATAGTCCATCCGCAGACTCCCCCTTACTGCATGGTTTGTCGTTTTGATTTGTAGGGGCAGTGCTTGCCCTGCCCAAATATGGTTGTAGGGGCGATTCACAAAGCGGTAGCGCGACGGAACGTCAAATCGCCCTAAAGACTTGTAAGGAGAAGAGAGATGTTTTTACGACGAGAGATGACGTTGACGCTCGCTACCATGATCACGGTCCTCGCGATCATGGTGACGGGTGCCCTGGCTGACGACGTGTGGCCGATGCACCAGATGAACCCGAAACATACAGGTCGCAGTCCTCACAGAGGACCAAAGAGCCCCACAATAAGGTGGACCTACCAAACCGACGGAGAGGTAGCCTGTTCGCCGGCTATCGGTCCGGATTCCATTGTCTATTTGGGTACCTATGCGGGGACGTTCTACGCCATCGATTCCGATGGCACTTTGCATTGGACCTATGACGCCCCGGGCGGGGGATTCTACTACTCAGACCCGGCAGTGGCGCAAGATGGCACCTTATACGTCGGGGGAGAAAGGGATCATAAGTTCTACGCTATCAATAGTGATAGCACGCTTAAGTGGAGTTACACCACGGGAGACCGCGTTTGCTCAGCCCCAAGTATCGGCGCGGATGGGACAGTTTATGTCGGATCTGTCGACAACCGTCTCTACGCCTTCAACCCCGACGGAACCGTGAAATGGTCCTTCACGGCTGCTTGTGATGTTGATGCCAGCCCAGCGCTGGCTGCAGATGGCACAATCTATATCAGCTCGTATTACAGCGGTGGGCTTTATGCCATCAATCCGGACGGGACCCAGAAGTGGAAGATCTCAGAGTCAAATATGGGCTGGGCTACTGTAACCATTGACGAAGAGGGCATTCTATACGTGCCGACCGGGTATAACGGTCACGTATGGTCCGTTGACCCAGCCGACGGATCGATCATCTGGGACTACAACGTCGGCGTTCGGGTCCATACATCTTTGGCACTAGGCGAGGATGGGGTGGTTTATGTTGGCGACTATAATGGCAAAGTGAGCGCCTTATGGCCTGACGGCAGCCTGAAATGGTCCTATGATACAGGAGAAAGTCACGCATCGTCTCCAATAATCGACGATGACGGTGTTGTCTTCTTTTGCACCCGCAATGGCGATGACGGAACGGCATGGGCGATTGAGCCGGACGGCACATTGCTCTGGTCATTAGAAATTGCCGGGCGAGTGGGATGGATGCTCGGTCCATCCCTTGGAGAGGATGGGACGCTATATTGCGTCAATCCTGACGGTGTCTTGTATGCCATAGGCGATTACCCAGTCAGCTACTATGTGAACGGGGACAGCGGAAGCGACTCTTATGACGGGATGCGCCCGACGTACGACGGGACCCACGGCCCCTGGCAGACAATCACTCACGCGCTTGACACTGTTTCCGGCAGCGAGGCGGAACCCGTCACCATTCACGTCGCGGCCGGCACTTATGCCGCCTCAACCCCCCCATACAACGGGGAGACGTTCCCCCTCTATATGGAGAGCTGGGTCTCGCTGTTGGGCGAGAACCGAGACACAACGATCCTTGACGCGGAGGATGACGCATATCATGTGATCTACTGCGATACGGTGAACGACCTGACGATAGAAGGGTTTACGATAACAGGAGGCCGGGCAGACAGTACCAGTGCTCCCGACAAGACTGGCGGGGGCATATACTGCGCCTGGTCTTGTTCGGTGTCGATTCAGAACAACACCATAATTTCCAACACTGCCAGGTATAAAGGTGGCGGAATCTTCTGCGCCGCCTGCGATTACCTGACGATCACCAACAACACTATCACAAGTAATCTCGTAACAGAAAGCTCATCGCCGTATAGCTACGGCGGTGGCATATACTTAGGCAGCAGCGGTCCTGCGACGATTTCACACAACGTCATCAGCGAGAACACATCAGGTGCTGAGGGTGCCGGAATCTGCTGCTATTTGAGTTCGCCGAGTATTGAAAATAACACGATTACTCACAACTGCGCGGAACGCCATGGTGGCGGGATATCCTGTTTCGCCTATTCTAATCCGACGATCACGGGGAATAATATCATACACAATGAGGCCTCCGGCAGCGCTTACTGCTATGGTGGCGGCATATACTGCTATCAGTCATCGCCGACGATTGACAGCAACACTATAGCGGAGAACGTGGCCGAAATGTGTGGCGCCGGGATAGGCTGTTTGGACAACAGCTCGCCCATGATTGAGAAGAACCAGATCACTGGCAACTCCGTAGAGCGCTCCAGCGGCGCCGGGGGCGGGATATACTGCAACGAGGAAAGTTCGCCCACAATCAGAAGCAACGAAATCACTGGCAACTCAGGCGGAATTTGCTGCGAGTATAGTTCCCCCACCGTTGAAAACAACATCATAGCGGGGAACGTGGCCGAAATATATGGCGGCGGCATATACTGCTATCAGTCATCGCCGACGATTCACAGCAACCAAATCACTAGCAACTCCATAGAGCGCTCCTGCGGCGCCGGGGCCGGAATATGCTGCTTAGACAACAGCTCTCCGACGATCACAAACAACATCATCAAACAGAATCAAGCAACCGGTGAGAAATACGGTGATGGTGATACTGAGGGCGCTGGGGGTGGTATATACTGCTCCAAAGGAGGCACTGGTTCAGGGTACGCCCCATCCTCACCGATTATCAGAAACTGCACCCTAGCTGACAACAGCGCCTCGAATGCTAATGGTGGCGGTGCGGTTTACGCGGATACTGATTGTGAACCCGAGGTGAAGAATTCGATTCTTTGGGGCAATTCGCCCGACGAGATCGCCGGCCCCGGTTCTGTTACAGTCACATACTCCGATGTTCAAGGTGGCTGGGCAGGCACTGGGAACATTGACAATGACCCACGATTCTGCTCACGAGGTGGGGAAACCAATTATGACGGGTATTTCCTGAAGCAGGAGAACGACGGCGCCGGATGGCCCGAGGCTCAGTGGAGTCTATGTATCGACGCCGGAGACCCCAGCAGCGATCCATTCGGCGGAGCGGACAACGAGGAATACTCGACCGCTGTAAACGGCTTTCTAGACATCAACACCGTTGATATGGGCTACCACTATGAATATCACGGCTGCACATACATCGAGCTCGTGTCGTTCGAGGCGCGGCCGCATGGCTCAAGCATCGTGCTGCGCTGGCAGACGGGCGCCGAGATCGACAACGCCGGCTTCCTTATCTATCGGGCGATTGCGGGCGCGAGCGACTACGTGCAGGTGGGCGATCTGATCGCAGCGGAGGGCACGGCGGCCTCGGGCGCCTCATACAGATTCGTTGACCGCAACGTCGAGGCGGGCGTCAGCTACGATTACTGGCTGGTTGACGTCGACACGAGCGGCAAATGGACGGCACATGGGCCGGTGTCCGCGACGCTTGGTGGTCTGCGGGGCTGGCCCAGTCAGCCGAAACTGTTCACATCCCTTATGAACGGCAACCTGACCACGAAGAGCGTCCCCTTGCCGAGGCGCGAATAGACCTCGATCATCCCGTTGTGCTCCGAGACAATCCTCTCGCTCGTGGCAAGTCCCAGCCCAGAGCCTTTGGCCTTGCTCGTAACGAATGGGTTGAAGATGGTCTCGATGCTCTTCTCAGTCATCCCCTTGCCGAAATCGCGACAGTATATTGCGATGTGCTTCCGGGCCTTCAGTCCGTCGTCTCCAACGACCTGATGTGCGGGGCCAAGCGACATAAACTCGCTCACCACCGGCTCTTGGCCCTCTGCCCCGCCGACGCCGAGCCCGTCGCGATTGAGGCGCGTGCCCAAAACAACCACGGCCGGTGATTTCGCGGCCTCCAATGAATTGATTACGAGGTTTATCAGGACCTGCTTGATCAGGCCGGGGTCGAAGAGAGTGTCCGGCAGGTCTCTGTCAAGTTGCAGCTTCAATTTTGCTTGCGCCTCGTCGAACTCGGTCTTCAAGAGTTTTTTGGTATCCATTACGAGGTAGTTGATGTTGCTCAGTTTGGGGTTCAGGTTGATGCGGGTCGAGTAGTCGAGCAGATTCCTCGTGAGGCTGGAAAGCCTCCTGGACTCGTCACGTATTATCTTGGTGAACTCCCTGACCAAGTCGCTATCTACTGTCTGGCCGAGATACTCAGCGGAGCCGCTTATCGCCTCAAGTGGGTTGCGAATTTCGTGTGCTATCCGAGCTGCCATCTCGCCGACCGCTGCGAGGCGATCGAGCGACCTCATGCGGTCCTCGATTTTGTGCCGGTCGGTGGTGTCTTTGATGTAAAGTATTACCTGCTCGACCTCGCCCTCCTGGTTGAAGAGCGGAAACACCTCCTCCTCGAGGAACGAGGGTTCCTCGCCCTCCTTCCTCGGAGCATGAAACGCCGCGGAGGCCTTTTTACCTGATCTGAGCGTGGTGAGCGCTGGGCAGTTTGGGCATGGTCGGTCGCCTCTTTGGAAAAGCTCGTGGCACTTTTTGCCAACTATCTCTTCTACCGGAAGGCCCAGGAGTCTCTGCTCACTCTCGTTTACGTTGAGGACTCCCAGGTTCTTGTCCAGCGTGATTATCCCATCAGTTATGCCGTCAAAAATCGCCTGTAGTCGCTGCTTGCTCTTCAGGGTGGCAAGGTGCAAGCTAATGTATTGCCTGGCTATTTGCCTGTAGATGGCGAGAACCAGCAGCGCATAGACGAAGATCGGGACGGTCTCGCTGAGCATCACAAGCGTAGAATCTCGGCCCTCGAACCCAAGAACGTTCCGCAATATGCACGCCTGCGCGAATGCCCACAGCAATGCGGCAGCGACGATAAGCCACGTCGATTTGCGTCCCGCAAGTAGGGTGTAGAACACGATCGCAGCCAGAAGCGCGAGATCGAGAGATGCGATGAGCCAACAACCCCAGTGAAGAGCGAAGGCGACAGGTGGCTGCTGCAAATGGAACGAGACAAACACCGCCAGCGATATACCGACAGCGGATAGAAGGTTATAGACCATGATCTTTTGCAGAAACATCTTCCGCCTGGTCACCGGATACAGAAAGGCCGTAGTCAGGATTATCAGCGCGAAAAGCTCCAGCACTCTATCTAGCAGGACGGAATACTGCTCCACCGGAGAGAGGTGAGCGATCACTCGCAGACCCAAGACCGAGCAGTTGAGATACTCCTGGGACATCAGCACTATGAACCCGAGCGTCAGATAGGTGTACTCCCTACTGTGTGTCCGCTTGCGCTCGATGTTGACCATCACGAGGATCAGGACGGCGAACATGAATTGTATGAAGTGGGAGAAAAACATGCCGCTTAATTCGTAGAAGAACGTGGTCAATCCTCGCAGCATGAGATCGGCCACAAAAACAAACGTGTTATCCATCTGACGCCCGCTCTATTCCCCGCGAAAGGAGCCGCTCATAAAGCGCCGCGGTCTGATCCGCCATCCGCTCCAATCCGAACTCCATCGCACGGCTCCTTGCGTTTCTCGACATTTCCTTCCGAAGCTCAGCATCGGTCAAAATGCGCACAACTCGCTCGGCAAGCCCCTCCGCGCACGGCTCGCACAGAAATCCCTCCTGGCCGTCCCGAACCGCCTCCCGGTTGCCGCCGACGTCGGTTACAACCGCCGGAAGTCCCGTGGCCAGCGCCTCCAACAGCACATTGGAGAAGCCCTCTTTTGCTGAGGATGACACAAATACGTCCGAGGCGGCAAGGCATTCGGCCACGTCCTTGCGGTAACCCGCGAATATGACGGCGTGCGCAATCCCAAGTTTTCTCGAAAGCTCGACGAGCGAATCGTGAAGCTCGCCGCTCCCAAGAACCAACAGCCGCGTCCCGGGCTGCGACTCATGGACAATTGCAAAAGCCGAGAGCAGCAGCTCAGGTCTCTTCTGTGGGATGAGCCGGCCAGCAGCAACCACGAGCTGCTCGTCATCTCCGATCCCAAGCTGGGCTCTCACCTCGCTGCTTGGGCTGCGCTTCCCAGCACGCCAGAGCTCACGGGGCCTGAATCTCTCAGTATCAACACCATTATAGATCACAACAATGTCTCGTCCTGAAAGACCAGTAGCCTCCAGATAGTCCTGCTTCACACGTTCAGACACACAGACGGTTGCGTCGCGAAAACGCGCCACGAACCGATCTTGAATAACCTGGCGCCTCGTTCGGAACTTCCCAACATTGTGAACGTTCGAGATAATGACAGGAGCGCCGGCGAGGCGCGCGGCGAGCGTCCCGGTGATGTTCGCTGCGTACATGTGCGTGTGGACGATGTCGGTCTGCTGCCGCCTGATGAACCGGGCGAGGCCGAAAATCCCGACCGGGTCGAGGCGCGAGCGAACGCGGCAGACGTGAACGCGTGCCCCCGCCTGGGCGAGTCGCCCCGCAAGCGAGCCTGCCTCCTTGATGCAGCAGACTGCCACATCAAAGCCCCGGTCTCGCAAGAGCGGCAGAAGCGACGCGAGTTTCGCCTCGACCCCACCGCGAGAGAGCTGCGTTATGACCCGCAGCACGCGGGTGAGTCCTGCTGGCTCATTTGACAGAGGTATGCGTTCCATAAGAGCTGATTCAACCACGGACGGGGACGAATGGACATGAGAAAATGAGGAAAGATCGAAGGCGCTATGAAATCACAAGGGGTGCCGCTTGCTGCACCCTTAATGCAGGTGCGGTCATATCAGAGGAGTGAGGCGCAGGCTAGGCAGACTTGTGGACGTCGATCATCTTCATCCCGCAGTAGTATTCACTTGAGACGGGCTTAACGATCGCCGAGACCTTCGCCACGATCTCCTTGATGCGCTCGCACTGCGACTGGATCGACCTGAGTCGTTGTAGGACGCCGTTTTCGACGCCGCCGGAGAGCTTTCTCTCCAACAGCTCGCTCGTCGCGAGGATTACTGTCAAGGGATTGTTAATTTCGTGGCTCAAACCGATCGCAACCTCACGTATGACGGAGAGTCTTTTGGTTGCGATCTCGTCCGCCTTCGCCAGAAGGTCCTTATCATAAGCTTCGACCAAAAGCCCCATCATGCTCTCCCACTTCTCCAGCTGCTGTATTGACGCTATCAGATCATTGATCTCGTCGTCAGATACCGTTGGGCTGATGGACCTGAGGAGTTTTCTGAAGCCATCCGCCAGATTCTCACCAGACCGGCGATCGGGAATGAAGTTGCCGGCGTGGCCTGACCCTGAGTCGCGCTCCAACATCTCGACCGCCTCATCGACGTCTTGGGCCATCTTGAAAAAACGATCAAGTTCAGTGTGCTCGAGAACCTCTGCAACTGGACCTGAAACGCCCGCCAAGCACAGCTGCGCGTTGTGCGCCTGGAGCGTCTTGGCTATCCTGACGAGTAGTCCGAGGCCTGAGCTGTCAACCCGAAGCACGCCTGACATGTCGAACACGATCCTATGGACGGACGGGTCCTCAACCAAGTGCTTTATCTGGCCGAAGATGTTCCGCGTGTTAGTTACGTTGACAACACCGCCCAACTCAAGGACGATGACCCCTCCGTAGTTCCAGGTCTTCAGCACAACAGTCCCTCATCTGTTTCAACAGCTAAAAAATCTACTATAACCGGCAAGCCTTATCGTAAGCGGAGGTTGAAAACTCAAGGTAAATCTCGCCTCGACCCTTGACCGAGGAGTCCCCAATAGTCAGATTGACCGTGCGCGAAGTTGTCTCTTGAAGTTGCCTGACACGTAGATAGATGAGTTCATGTTGCAGTCCGGACTGCTGCTTCCTTTACTTGGCGGGTGTAAATGAGGGAGCGAGGCTGCAATCCCCGACAGGGGATACCGTGGGTAGCCGTGCATGCAATGCAACGGGAGGGTTATCCTCGCGGCATAGGAGCTCTCTTTTACCGTCAGGCTGACGCCTGCGGCTACCTGTGGTGTGCCCTTTCGGGCAGAATCCCATGCGCCCCGTCCCCGACGCGGCCGCAACATTCCCCTCTTCAATCTGATTATTGGGGAGTCCCACACTTCTTGACAGCCTAGGCGGCGGGCACATATACTTCTGCGTCATACTGGATGTGCCGGGTGCGTTTCTCTCCCTGATTGCGCTAGGAGAATGAGATTGTCTCAGATTTGGGCAGCATTGTGTGTAGCAGGCTTCGCCGGGTGGGTTACTTCGACGATTGTGTTCATCTTCACAGCCTTCACGAAGGATAATAAGTTTTTGCCCAGAAAAGGCTTGCTGTGGGGAATGATCATTGTGATGTCCTTTGCATTCTGGGTCGTCGGGTTGAAAATGGCCTGATCTCCAGCAAAACCCGATGAAGAACTCTCGAAGCACTGCTCCCGAACCAAAGCCCTTTTTGGCCAGAAACTGGAAGGTCCTTCTCGGCCTTCTCATTAGCGCCGGCTGCCTTTACTACTTCATCCGAATGTGCGATTTCGGCGAGATGTGGAAGACCATGAAGGAGGCCAAAATCGGGTTCCTCTTGCTGACCCTCATCTCGATCTTCACCACCTACTGGGCAAGAGCCGTCAGGTGGCGCTTTCTGTTGAGGCCGCTAAAGCGCGTGACGGTTGGCCCCTCTTTCTCGGCCACCATCATCGGCTTCACCGCCTCAAATATCTTCCCAATGCGTGCCGGCGAGTTCGTCCGAGCCTATGTCCTTGCCAAGAACGAGAATATCCGCGCAACATCAACCTTCGCCACAATTGTCGTCGAGCGGCTCTGCGACGGCTTCTGCGTCCTGGCCATCCTCGTCTTGGCGCTCACTGTAACAGCATTTCCCAAGCCACCAGACCCCTCCCAATTGAGCGAGCCAATGCAGAGAATAGTCGCGGCTATCACCCAGCAAAGGCTACGCTACTTCGGTTACTCGACGCTCGCTCTGTACCTCGGAATCATGTCAATACTCCTGTTCTTGCGGTTTGCATCAAAAAAAACAGAGCTCGTCATTTCCAAAGTGCTCTTCTTCGCGCCCAAGACCGCCATTCGTAAAGTAACAGACGCCCTGCTCTCCTTTTCCGACGGGATCGCCTCGATTAACACGCCAGCTCAGGCAGCAAATGTCTTTGTGTGGTCGCTTCTGACTTGGGGCACAATTGCGATCGGCCCATGGCTGCTTTCGCTCGCGTTCGGACTGACGCTCCCAATCCACATGGGCCTCTTCGTGACCGCGATACTCACGGTCGGCGTCATGCTCCCATCCTCGCCGGGGTTCATCGGCATATTCCAGCTAGCGGCCGCAGCAGCGATGGTCTTGCTTGGCGTTCAGGAGCAGGTCGCAACCAGCTACGCCTTGATGCTGTGGGCCCTGTCCATCATCCCCGTAACGATACTCGGCTTCATCCTGTGCTGGGTCGGCAAAACATCCTTCTTCCAGATAATCAAGGCCAGCAAGCAAGAGCGGATGGCAGCCGGGGAGAGCTCGTAGTGAAAGATGGCCCAGCCCCAGGCTGACGACGAGCGAGACTCCGGCAAGATGTCGATTGTCGAGCATCTCGCCGAATTCAGGAGGCGCCTCATCGTTTGCATCGCGGCAGTGATTGCCGGATTCGCAGTTGCCTACGTTTTCTCCGACCATATTCTTCTCGTGCTCATAGCGCCGATCAAAAGGGCTCTCTCGCCCGAAGGAACCCTGGCGATACTTAAAGTGCAGGAAGCCTTCGTAACTCATATCAAAGTGGCGCTCGTGGCAGCCGCGATCGTCGCCTTCCCGGTGATCATCCACCAGGTCTGGGCATTCGTGCTGCCGGCTCTCAAGAAAAAGGAAGCCAAAGCCGGCTTGATGCTCGTCATATTCTCCACGGTCCTCTTTGCTGCGGGGATTCTCTTCGCGTATTTCACGATACTGCCCTATGCCTTCACGTTCTTCCTAAAAAGCGCACAGGGCATCGCCGCGCCCAACATCTCGCTGGCTTTTTACGTCAATTTCTGCGCCCGCGTCCTTCTCGCCTTCGGCCTCGTGTTCCAGCTGCCGCTCGTAATTGTCTTTCTCGTCCGCTCAGGCATCGTGACGCTCAATCAGGTTAGAAGAGCCAGGCGATACGCGATCGTTCTCATCTTCATCGTGGCGGCCATTTTGACGCCGCCCGACGCCCTCACCCAAATCCTAATGGCCATTCCCCTACTCGCCCTCTACGAACTCAGCATCCTCGCCGCAAGGCTCCTGACCAGGCGGGATTAATCGTATGCAGGGACAGCCACAAACAATAACGGAGCTTGGCTGAGGCGAGCTCGGAACGTGCGAGCCAACAGGGCAAAAGATAATCCGAAACGTTCTCCCGTGTGCCGTGGGCACCCCCACACCCCTCCGCTGCTTTTGTGCCTTGCGCCGAGATGTTGCGAGGCAACCTCTCGGCCAGCCGCCAATCGCAAGGCGATTGATGGCTAACCCATGAATTACCTGAACCGTTTGATGCGACTTCCCCTAGGTGGTATCTTTAGGTCAGTTGAAGGAACCAGACGGTGGGCGATGCGCTTGCCGCGAGAAAATACTGTAATCCTTCAATTCCCTGAAAGGGGATAACGTGGGTAGCCGTAGGTGAAACCTACGGAAACGTGAAAACGAGAATAAGAAATCAACCCTGAAGCGGTTGCACAAAGGAGGGCCTCAAAGAATGAGCCCAAAGAAGAAAAAAAAGACGAAGCCAAAACCGCTGGACCTCAAGCTGACGCTCGAGAACTTCGGCCCGCTCCGAAAGGCCGAAATCGACCTCAAACCACTAACCATCTTCATCGGCCCGAATAACTCAGGGAAGACGTATGTAGCGACGATGTTCTATTCGCTGTGGAAGGCCTTGCAGATAGTCTCCGTGTACGCCGTAATGCCGGCTCGAGTATTGAGAATCAGGGAGAAAGCTTCTCATCAATTCTCTTTTTCCGCCGATCCCTCCGGAGCCGAATGGTTCAAGTCATATGACGCATTCCTCAAGTCTCTGGCACCCGATTTGATCGCATTTGGGGATGGCGGACTCGATATAGCCGGTTTCCTCAGCCGGTTCTTCCCCAAGCTTCTCGATGATCAGCAAGAGCTATTACGAAAGAATATAGCAGGGCAAATCGGGACATCGTTCAGCACGAAAGGCTCCGACCTCGCTAGATCAGGCCAAAAGCGATTTCAACTCCTCTGCCGAACTCGCCACTTAGATCTCAAGTATGACTCTGGTTCGGATGTAGGGGAGATACGGATTGGGGGAAATGAGAAGCTATTGCATGCCCTTGTGGCGGAGAACAAGCTGAGCAGCATATGCGATAGGATCAAAGCCGTGGCGAATGACAAGCATGAGGCGGATCTTGCGCACGATGAGGAGATCGCCTTCTTGCTGGCGCACCTTGCACGAACTGCACAGTTTGGGTTTTGGCACGACTTCCTGGAGGCTTTCGGTGAGGAGAGGCGGAGGTTGCATAAGCGCGAGT
>Ga0307379_10003126_pt1 | contig 24136 bp, 21 predicted proteins | sample UN2MG_FD_202237 | JGI IMG/M metagenome (GOLD analysis project Ga0307379, IMG submission 202237) | Soil microbial communities from Risofladan, Vaasa, Finland - UN-2 | ecosystem: Environmental > Terrestrial > Soil > Coastal area > Acid sulfate soil | place: Finland: Risofladan, Vaasa | collected...
AAGGAACACGCCATCTTGCTCAATAATTATCCCGGTGCGTGGACGCACTGCTACCTCCGGTGTCCAGTTATGTATCATGGTAAAGCTAACCTGAGCCCCCCGCTTAATGTAAAACTCGGAAACCCCCAGGTGTAACCCCGGTTCTTTCCCGGGCGCTGTAGTGCAGCCGGTAATGATATGCAATTCTGAACCTTCTTCAGCAATAATGATATTATGAACATTTTGTGCCAGGTTGCTCCTGGCCAGATAAAGGCAAGCTTGAACCGGATATAATGTCTTGCTGCCCGGCAAAGCCCTGATGAAGTAGCCATTGCCCTGGTTAAGTTCCACATGGGCGGTATACTTGTCGCTATCCACAGCTACAGCTTTCCACAGGTAGTCGGACAACCAGTCGTATTTCTCTAAGGCTTGGTTAGTACCCATCACCTCAATGCCCTCTTGCCTTGCCAGACTATGTATTATGGAATGGTCCATCTGAATGATGGTTCCTGAGCGCTGGCTATCACTACCTAACATAACTCCAGCCTGTACCATTTGCTCTTTAACCCCAACTGGCAGTTGTGATAGGTCATCCTGATAAGGTAACTCATCTGCAGACTGAATATATCTCTCTAAATCTATATTCTCACCAGCAGCCGCCGGCTTGGACAACGCAGCTCTGGCTTTATTCTCAAGAGTTTCAGAAGAAGCTACCTTGCGCATTTCATACACTCCTCATAGCCTTTCCCTTTTATTATCTCCAGCATCTCATGTGGGTCTCCCTCACAAACTATTCTGCCATCAAGGAGGACATAGCCAGTGCGCGCATTTACATAGTCCAAGATATGGCCAGTATGAGTGATAATAAGGCCAGCGTGGCTCCGGTCACGTATCGGATGTTCTTTCTGCAGAAGCTCATTTATCAACTCACCGATCAGGGCTATATTTACAAGGTCAACGCCGGACTCAGGTTCATCTAACAAGGCCAGGTCTGGATTCTGAGCGAGTAACTGCACAAGCTCCGAGCGTTTTATTTCTCCTCCAGAAAACCCGTAGTTTATCTCCCTATCCATAAGCTCAGTCAGATTGGCTTTCACTGCCATTCTGTCTATACTTTCCTCACTTACCTCTCCTCTAATACAGGCAGCTACCATATCCCGAGTTTTTACTCCACGAACAACTGGCGGCCTTTGGAGAGATATACCGATTCCTAAGCGAGCTCTCTCATCCATCGGTAATCCCTCTATATCCTTACCTTTAAGGATAATGCTGCCTTTGGTTACCTGATACTTAGGAGAACCCATTATCGCCATGAGAAGGGTAGTCTTGCCGCTGCCGTTAGGACCAAAAAGGACATGTGTCTCACCAGCTTTAATGGTTAAATTTATACTATGCAAAATCTCCTTGTCACCCACCACCACACCTAGTTGCTTAATCTCTAACATATTATCGCCATCCATTTTCATTGCCTCCTTAGCCTCCATCCAGAGAGTGGTGCTCTATTTTGGCAAACCAACCTGCTGGGTCAATAAAGTACTCCCGGTAGTCAACCAGAGCCAGGTAGTGACCTCTCTCCTCAGCAGCCAAAGCCTCATAAAATTTTTTCTCAGCATCGTAGCTAGCTTCTTCGCCCTGGCTCCTGTAGAAATCCTCAGTCTTGTTTTCCATCTCTATAGCTTTGGCTATAGCATCAAGCTCAGCAGGAGTTGCCTTAATATTTGGGTCAGCCATCTCCATCACTGTGAAGAATAAGGTGCCCGGGTCGCTTCTTTCCTCAGGCTGAATGTCAATCTCAGGCCAAGCTTCCTTATTCTTAATCGCTTTATATATGTCTTCAAATCTCTGCCGATGCGTGTCCTCCTCAGTAGCCAACCACTGAAAAAGCTCTTTGCCTACCTTGTTAGTACTCTTCTGGCTGACCTTCTGGTAATATTCCTTACCATCAATCTCCATCTGAATAGCATACTGAAGTGCTTCTACGGTTTTAGCCTGTTCATTTTCCATCTACTTATCCCCCTTCACTTTCCGGATTTGGCCTTTCGAGCTTGGTATCTCGCCATCCCCTCATTAAAAAGTCTTTCCTCTTCCTCAGTGCTAACTTTTAGTGACGGCACTTCTATAGGTTTTCCTTCCAGGTCCACAGCTACCATTATATAATAAGAAGTCAGCACCTGAAGCCTCTTACCAGTAAGAAGGTTCTCAGCCTCAACCTCAATTTGAATCTCCATAGATGAGCGGCTGGTGAAGGTGATTCTGCCATGGACTATTACCAGGTCACCGACACGCACCGGACTACGGAAATTGATGTCCTCCACCAGAGCAGTCACAACATTAGTATGGCTATGGCGGGCGGCTACTACGCCGGCAGCATTATCCATCAGCTTCATCAACTCCCCACCATGCACAAAGCCGGCTGGATTGGTCTGGTTAGGCAACATCAGCTGCGCCATCTCAATCGCTGAATACCCTACTGTCCTTCCTTTAAAAGTCCCACCCTTGTCCAAGGTATCCAACAGTTCGCGATAATTCTTCTCATGCCTCCCCTCAACCTTCCCCATCCTGCGGAAGAAATCAGCAATCTCGGCGAAGCCCTCTTCCTCAGCTACTTTCGCCGCCTCAGGATACATTTTGGTTGCCTCTTCATGTTCACGCCCAACAGCCAACTTCAAATTTGCCCCGGCATCTCCAACATCGCCAAGGAAACTAAACTCATGCTTGGCATGCTCCGCCTCATTCCGAGCCGTAGCCAAAAATATATCGGCTATTTGTTCCAGGCCAGCTTCCCCGGCTGCAGAAGCAAAATACCTGTAGCTGGCCTGGGCATACAATTCTCTTTGAAAAGCCTCGCGCAAATTTTCTTCGGTTCTACTTCCTTTAAGCTGCATAATCCCCCCTCTTGGCCCTAAAATGTCCAGCTTTTGAATTTGAGTCTCTATATTATCAGCTGAGCCTCTGGAGGTAGCGGTGCGCCTTAAGAGCAGCCTTAGCCCCTTCTCCAGCAGCCACCACTATCTGCTTTTCCGGGACATTAGTGACATCCCCGGCAGCAAAAAGCCCGGGTACACCGGTCTCACTGGCACAATTAACTTCGATTTCCCCGAGACGATTTAGAGGAACGATTCCCTTCGCCAACTCCGAGTTAGGAATAAGCCCAATCTCAATCAAGACACCGCCAACCTGGAGTTCCCTTTCCTCCTTGCTCTTTAAATCCCTTATCCTTATCCCGTCAGCAAATTTCTCCCCTGTTATCTCTAGAACTTCGTGCTCCAGAAACATCGTCAGATTATCAGCACGCTTCACCTTATCGATTAATACCTGGTCGCCGGTGAGAGGAGTTAGCGATACCAAATAAATATGGTCGGCAATTTTAACCATGTCATCAGCAGCTTCCAGGGCCGAGTTGCCACCTCCGATAACCGCTACCTTCATGCCGGCAAAGAGAGGACCATCACAGATAGCACAGTAAGTAACACCCCTGCCCTTCAGCTTTTCCTCACCTGGAACATTCAGCTGGCGGGGACGCTTGCCAGTGGTAATTATCGCTGCCCTAGCCTGAAAGGCTTCGCCATTATCAGTCCTGACCTCAAAGCCATCGTTTATTCGAGACAAGCTGCTGATTGTCTGACCGATTTTCACGTCGAGGGGGAATTGTTTTACCTGCTTCTCAAATTTCTGCATCAGCTCAGGGCCCTCGATGAACTGGTAGCCCATGTAGTTTTCTATTCCCAACGTCCAGTTGACCTGTCCACCCAGGTCTTTGCTCAGCAGCAAAGCATTCAACTTCTTCCGTGCCGCGTAAACGGCTGCCGTCATGCCACTAGGGCCACCCCCGATAATCATCAAGTCGTACATTTCCCCCCAGCCCTCACCTACAGGCCCAGTTTCTGTCGGAGCCAGCCCTCGTCAAATCCAACGGATATTTCACCATCGATTTCAACCACCGGCACACCTAGCTGCTCAGTCTTGCTTCTCATCTCGTCGCGGGCAGCCTCGTCGCTGGCAACATCAAAGCTCTGATAGGCAATTTTGTTATCATCCAGGAACTGCTTGGTCCTCCTGCACCAGGGGCAGGTGGGGGTAGAATAAACCTTAACCTGCTGTGCCATTCTAACCTCCTCAATTTTTTAAACAAGGGGCAGAGCAAAGTGAGTCATTTGGTCTTTTTACCTTTGACCGCAACCTTTTTCGGTTTGGCTTCCGCGGCCTTAGGTAAGATTATCTCCAGGATGCCATTGTTGAATCGACATATCTACCACCCCCTCTTCCTTATTCAATTATAACAAGTATAACAAGCAGCATGCCCTCCCCCCTGTCTCCAATTGTTTCCTACGGCACCTGTTACTCGTTTGCTGACAGCCCGTCCTGGCAGTCCCTGCATATCCCGCGAAGCTCAAGCCTATGGTACGAGATACTAAAGCCTGTTTTCCGGGCGACTTTCCTATCAATGTCTTCATTTATCGGTTCATCCACATCAAAGACCCGGCCGCAGTTTTCACACCTGAAATGGTAGTGATTATCTCGCCTGCCATCGAATCTGCTCAAAGTCCCGCAGAGGCCCAGCTCCAGAATTTTCCCCTTTTTGCATAACAGCCTGAGATTGCGATACACCGTCCCCAGGCTGATATTCGGTATCTCCTTCCTTACCTCACCGTATATCCAATCAGCCGTAGGATGAGAATTCATATCTCCCAACACCCTGAGTATAGCTTCTCTTTGTTTAGTTCTCCTGATCATTTAATCGATAATAGTTATTATTAACTTAACTATAACAATCTTCTCCATTTTGTCAATAGGTAAACGCTGCTTTTGCTAATTTTTTATGGAAATATTACCCTTAAAATTAGGAGGTGCGTACCGAAGGACGACCCTGGCTAAAAAGGCGCACTACATGTTGCGTTTCGGTCATTGCGAGGAGCATGGGCGGCGAAGCAACCCCAGCGGAGGGTGAGGAAAGACAGAATAATCCCCCGAAGCCCTCACCATAGCCCCACCGAGATTGCCACAGCACTCCGTGCCTCGCAATGACATAAAGGTAAATGTTTTCGCAAGGAGCGTCAAAAAAACATGTAGTGCGAGTGGGGTGCCCCCACTTTTATATTAACGTAGCCTAGCCCACCAACCTCGGGGCGACTTCTGACCATTTCAAGATGCGCTTCTTTTTTATCCTCCCAACCTCTTTTGAACCGCCTCGCTGGTCAACTCGCGAATTGCGTCAGAGGCAATCCACCTGGCACTTGTTGAATCCATTTGTTGAATCTCATTGGCAGTTTTAATTGCCATCTCGTTCAAAGCAAGGTTTCGTTTCCCAATTTGTCGTAACGCCCAGTTAACCGCTTTCTTGACAAAGTTCCTGTTATCGGTAGACTCCCTCTTTATGATAGGCAGAAATTTGATAAATTCCCTATCATCCGCCCTTTTATCACTAACCGCCAGGCGAGCCATCAACACAAATCCGGCTCTCTTGATGAACTCCCTGTCATTCGAACTCCATTCGACTGCCTTCCGATAGGCAAATTTAGTTTTCTCAAACAGATTCATACAGCACTGGTCGCAGATCTCCCAATAATCAAACTCCTTCACCCAGCCATCCATCTGCTCTTCCGTTACCATCTCCGGTTTGTCAATCATGCAGGCGAGTATCCGCGTTTCACGTATATCTGATCCCCACAGTTGCTGAGCCAGGCCGTGGTCTTTCCCTACCTCCCTGGCAATCCTTCTCAGCTCTGGAATTGACACACCATAGGCCTTCCCCGGAGTAATCCCGTACTTCGCCATGCTCTTCACAGCTTTGGCATCAGACAAAGACTTCAGTCGTTCAAGAATATCATCATATTGCATATTTCTTATTTTTCACGTTCTTTACTATAAACTCATCGCTGAATTTGCTTATATTGAACTGGTCGTCTTTTTGCTGCAACAATAAGCTTAAGCCCATCAACCCCTACCACCACGACTTCATCGCCGGTTTCCAGTCCCGGTTCAAAACATGTCGCTTTCCACAGCACACCCTGGACTTTGACATAGCCCTGCGGAGTTAATGGCGTGACCACCTTGCCCTCACTTCCAGCCTCAGGAGCAACTCTCGGCTTCAAAAGGAAGGTCAGCTTACCTATTCGATAGCTAACATAGCCCACTATGGCTAAAGCTATCATCAAAATAATCAGACCCCACAACGGAATATGTATACCGAAATATGGCAACACCCAGAGCACGATGGCCACGAGGACAGCCTCTTCCAACATTGTGCCTATAATCGCTTGCACTGTATACCAGAGTGGTGCCTTAGTTCTCATTTTCAACCAAGTTACAGGGTTACAGGTGAATTCTAAACAGCTCTGATGCGAAGGTCAAACTCAGGACGGTTATAAAATTAAAATGCGCATCTTTCGAGCAGGATGTTTCCCTTGAAAGGAGAAAGAAAAGGTAAAACTATAAGGTATCTGATAGCCAGGACATGGTAACAAATCAATTCCCTATCCCCACTGCAACGCTTATTTAGCTCTTACTATGCCTCCCCATACCGCCCTTCACCACAAAGATAGGCACAATTTGGACAATACCTGGAGTCAGTAGGGACAGTAGCACCACAATTAGGACAAACAGTGTCTAACTTCGCACCACAGTGCCCACAAAAATTATAACCTGAAGGGTTTTCTAAGCTGCACTTAGAACACGTTATCGTTGATGGCTGCACCCGTGCAGCTAATCTTGCTCCGCAAGTTCCACAGAATCGGTAACCTAAGGGATTCTCCGAGCCACACTCAGGGCACAGAAACGTCTGCTTCATATTATCACCACTTACTGCTGGCATTAAGTTGATATTTTAGCTCTATATTACCGACTATTCAATATGCCTATAGAACCAGTCCAATAAGTGCTCTAGCTCAGATAGACGGGTGACGCTTACATGGTATCACTATCAGCAAAATAAGAAGTATGTAGTGCGAGGCAATGTAGGGCAGGGCTTTAGCCCTGCCCTACAACCTTCCCCAGTCGACCTTAAAAGGTCGCACTACTTTTCCCCCACCATAGCTCTCTTGTACGACAATTTGAAACAACGCCAGGTAATAGTATAGAATGGTTAGCCGCTGTCGGCAACCATGCCAGGCTCTTTACTGGCGTTTTACACAAAAAACAGAGACATCGCTGGCAGAAAAATCGGATGGCATAAGTGAAAGTGCAAAGTAGAAAATCATGGCGACTGAACTAACTCTCGATTATCTCTTCCACCCACGGTCAATAGCTATTGCCGGTGCTTCAAGCGATCCGACTAAATTCAACGGAGGACGAGGATACATACAAAGCTTGACTGACGCCGGGTTCAAAGGCAAGATTTATCCGATTAACCCTAATGGCGGCGAAATATCCGGCTTAAAAATATACCAGAACATTAAGGATATTTCAGACAGGGTTGATTATGTCATATCAGCTATCCCTTCTCAGTATACCCCCCAACTGGTAGCGGACTGTGCCGCTAAGGGAGTAAGGGCTATCCACTTTTTCACCTCTGGTTTTGGTGAAATAGAAGATGAGAAAGGTGAGCAACTTGAGCTGGAGATACTCAGGATAGCTCGCCAGAACGGCATCCGAATCATCGGGCCAAACTGCATGGGCGTATACTGTCCTAAAACAGGCTTATCATTCGGCCCAGAGTTTCCTGAGCAAAGTGGCTTTCCTAAACAAAGCGGCCAGCTTGGCTTCTTTGCCCAGAGTGGTGGAAACAGCATCTACTGCATCAGGGAGGCAGCTTCAAGAGGTGTTTATTTCAGCAAGGTCGTAAGCTACGGAAATGCTGCTGACCTCAATGAAAGCGATTTCCTGGAGTACTTTGCCAGCGACCCGGAAACCAAAATAATCGCTGCTTACATCGAAGGGGCAAAGGACGGCTCCCGCTTTGCTAGAGCGCTGAAAGAGGCCACTAAAACGAAACCAGCTATAATATTCAAAGTCGGGGCTACAGAAACTGGAACCAGAGCTGCTGCCTCCCATACCGGCGCCATAGCGGGCTCAGACAGAGTTTGGGAAAGCCTCCTACGACAGGCTGGTGCTATCCAGGTACACAGCATAGAAGAAATAGTCGATGTAGCCTTGCTTTTTTTGTACAGCCATCCTCCCAGGGGAAAGAACACCGTGATAATTGGAGTAGGGGGTGGGGCTAGTGTCAAAGCTGCCGATGACTGCTCAAATGCGGGATTAACTATACCATTGTTGCCCGCAGAGACCAGGCAAAGGTTAAAGGATATTCATGCCACTGAGGCCGGGTACATTTTTAAAAACCCTGTGGATATGGTCCCCTTTACGGGGCCAGAGATACTTGTAAACGCCATTAGAATAATTGCTGATTGTAACCAGATTGATTCGTTAATCATACATGTGGCCTTTGACATCTGGGCTCTGATGGACAGAAAGTATGCAACCGGGGCTTATATTGACTCTATCATTAGCCTGAAGGGCATAATCAGTAAGCCTGTGATAGTTGTTTTGCACTACCACGCGGCAGACAGAGCCAAGCAGCTTGCTGCAGAGGCACACGCCAGACTGCGTGAAGCTGGATTCCCTGTGTACCCCTCAATCAGCCGAGCTGCCAGCGCCATTAGCAAATTTATTCAATATCACGAACACCACCAAGGGGGCCGATAAGACGCCAGGCTCTTCCACTTACCACCACGCCACCAGAGTTCGAGGCTGCGATTATTCCTCCAGAATAGCGACAACACGGCTCCAGCCGGCGCTTCCACCAGTAAGTTTTACCGGAAAACACGCCACCTTAAAACCAAAGGGACGGGGCAGCTTGTCCAGATTGGCTAGCTTCTCTATATGGCAGTATTCTTTATCTATGCCAGCATAATGAGCACCCCATAGTACGCTCCTATCACCTGTCCTGGAAAACTCCTCCCTTATCGCCCGGAACGGTCTGTCCCATCCCCAGGCATCAATCCCCATAACCCTGACACCCTGCTGTATTAACCATAAGGTAGAATCCCTGGTCATGCCGCAACCAGCCTCAAAATACTCCGCTTCCCCCCAGTATTTGTCAGCCCCGGTTTGTACCATTACAATGTCCCACGGCTTAATCTTATAGTCGATTTTTGCCAGGGCATCTTGAAGGTCATCAACGGTGACACCGGAGCCCCGTGGCTTATGCCTCATGTCCAGTACCACACCATCATTATAAAACCACTCCAGGGGCATCTCATCGATAGTCCTGGCTTTCTTCCCCTCAGAGGTGGGAGAGTAATGCCATGGAGCGTCAACATGTGTTCCAGCATGAGCCTGTAGCATTACGCTATCATTAGCCCAGCCTAATCCCTGGGGTAAGTCTCGCTCACTGCAACCAAAGACACTTTTCATTCCAGCGATGCCCTGTTCGTGAGCCTCATGGCTAACCTTCACTGGCGCCAGTTCACTGGGACTATCTTCTGTGGGAACGCTCAAATCTATTATTTTTACCACCTTTCACCTCCAAAAGCGCTGATAACAACTCAAGTCAAGATTATGGCACAGGGGATAATCGGTTGGCAATAGCCCCACATTGACCCCTACTGTCTTTGCGAGGAGTGCCGGCGACGAAGCAATCTTGGCATAACCACCCTGTCTTTGCGAGCGGAGCGAAGCAATCCCGGTTGGGAGGTGAGGGGAAACAAAACAATCCCCCAAAGCCCTCGCCACAACCCCACCGAGATTGCCACGGCACTCCCGTGCCTCGCAATGACAAGTAGAAACCTGCACTCACGGATTAAGAAAAACGATGTAGGGACAGACCTTAAGGTCTGTCCGCTTCGCACAATTTTCGTGCTTCAGATTTCAGCGGGCTTACGGATTAAGGTTTTTCCTGCTTTTTGAACGTGCTATACTTATGAGCGAGGGTTAATCTGTGGAAAACATAGCCGAGGTAAAGCAAAAGATAGGTAAGCTAAGAGAACTGCTTAATCACCACAACTATCGCTACTACGTGCTGGACAGCCCGGAAATCAGCGATGCCGAGTATGACGAGCTTATGCTGGAGCTAAAGCGGCTCGAGGAGGCACACCCGGAGCTTATAACTCCTGACTCGCCTACACAGCGGATTGGTGCTGCCCCGGTAGAAGCCTTCGGCGTTGTCGAGCATCCTCAGCCTTTGTTAAGCCTGGGAAACGCCTTTTCCAACGAAGAGCTTGAAGCCTGGTACCGACGAGCTTCCAACCTTTTGGGCAGGCGCGAGACCGACTTCGTTTGTGAACTCAAAATCGATGGCCTGGCAGTAGCCTTGACCTATGCTGATGGTCTGCTCGAAGTTGGAGCGACCCGGGGTGATGGCTACCGGGGGGAGAATATCACTCAAAATTTAAGGACTGTAAGAAGCATACCCCTTTCCGTGCCTAAAGAGGCACCGCCGCGGTTTGAGGCCAGGGGTGAAGTCTATTTATCTAAAGCTGGCCTCAAGAAGCTTAATGAAGAGCGAGCCAGGGAGGGCCTGTCGCTTTTTGCCAACCCCAGGAATGCTGCTGCCGGCTCGGTAAGGCAGCTAGACCCGAGGATTACAGCTCAGCGCCCGCTGGACATCTTCATCTATGGATTGGGCTGGGCTGAAGGCAAGACAGTACCAGAAACCCACTGGGAAATTATTCAATACCTCAAGTCTTTAGGCTTTAAGGTAAATCCTAACATCGCTTTGTGCCACACCATCGATGAGGTAAAGGACTACTGCGGGAATTGGGTAGAGCGGCAAGAGGAATTGCCCTATGATGCTGATGGCGTGGTGGTGAAAATTAACTCCATTGCTTTTCAGGATGAATTGGGCCATGTGGGGCGTGAGCCGAGATGGGCGATTGCTTATAAATTCCCGGCCGTTCAAGGAACCACACGCCTTAATGACATCGGCGTTAATGTAGGGCGGACGGGAAGCCTTAACCCTTATGCTATTCTGGAGCCAGCCCAGGTAGGCGGGGTAACTATCAAGCAGGCAGCGCTTCACAATGAGGAGGACATCCACCGCAAGGACATTCGCATCGGCGATTGGGTAATCATACAGCGGGCTGGCGAGGTAATACCTGAAATAGTCGGGCCAATCATCAGCCGCCGCAGTGGTGAAGAAAAGGTTTTCTACATGCCTAACCGCTGTCCGGTATGTGAGGCTGAGGTGATAAAACCCGAAGGTGAAGCCATGCACCGCTGCACCAATGCTGCCTGCCCGGCTCAGGCACTGGAGAAAATTAAGCACTTCGTCAGCCGCGGAGCTATGGATATAGATGGCATCGGTGATAAGCTGTGTCAGGCCCTGTTTGACGCTGGCCTGGTTAAGGATGTCAGCGCCCTTTATTACCTCACTCAGCAGCAGCTTCTCAGCCTGGAGAAAATGGCAGACAAAAGCGCTGCCAACGTACTAAACTCTATTGAAGGCAGCAAGAACCGCCCTTTGCCCCGGGTTATTTTCGCTTTAGGCATAACGCATATCGGGGAAGAGACAGCCGAGTTATTGGCTGAGCGCTTCCCCAGCCTTGATAAATTAGCCAAAGCGCTACGAGAACAACTTGAGGATATTCCTTCCATCGGGCCCAAAATTGCCGATAGCATACTGGCCTTCTTCCGCCAGGGGGAGAATAAGCGCATCATCAACAAGCTGAGAAAAGCCGGGGTTAAACTGGAGGCAGAAGAGGTTAAGTCAAGAGAGTTACCTCTGGCCGGGCTTGAATTTGTCATTACCGGAAGGCTGGAAAGTCTTACTCGCCAGGAAGCTGAAGGCAGAATCAAGGCACTGGGAGGCAAGGCCGGCTCAGATGTCACCAGGAAAACCTCCTACGTGGTGGGGGGTGCCGACCCCGGCTCTAAACTGGCACGGGCTCAGGCATTAGGCATAAAAATACTCAATGAGGCCGAGTTCCTGCAGCTTTTGAAACAGTCGAAAAACAAGCTCAAATACCTCTTTCCCCTCTCCCTTGACGGGAGAGGGTCAGGGTGAGGGTGAAAATAAAAATATGAAACTAATTGTCGGGCTGGGCAATCCAGGCAAGGGTTATGCTCATAATCGTCACAATATAGGCTTTCGCTGCATAAACTATCTGGCCAGGCTCCATTCAATCCCGGTAAAACGACACCAGTGCCAGTCTCAAATTGGCACCGGTAAAATAGACGGCGTTGAATTACTTTTGGCTAAACCCAAGCCCTTTGTAAATCTGAGCGGCGAGGCGGTTGGACAGCTAATGCGTAAATATAAAATCCCTGTAAATGACCTGCTGGTTATCTATGACGACCTGGATTTGCCTCTGGGCAAGCTCCGTCTCCGCCAGGGTGGCAGCCCAGGTGGACACAAGGGGATAAAATCGATAATCTCAGCCCTGGGAAGCCAGGGTTTCTGCCGAATCAAGGTAGGCATCGGACGCCCGACCAAAGAGGATGGAACCAGGATTACCGATGAGGACATTATAGTCAACTACGTGCTCGGCAACCTCACCCCTCAGGAAGAGAAAATACTCAAGCCTGCCATTGCCGAAGTCGCCGAGGCTGTCAGGTGCATTATAACAGATAGCATAACCGCAGCTATGGACAGGTTTAATTAAGCCACCAGATACCCTTCGCCTGTAGGCAGGTGACTCTCACCTGAACCACTGAAATCCTAAGCACGAAATCCTAAATCCTAAACAATATCTAAATCCAAATCACCAAAAAGGTGTTTGAAATTTTGGGCTTTGGTCATTCGAATTTGTTCAGGGTTTAGAAATTAGGATTTATCCCTTCTTGTCGTTGCGAGGCACGGAGTGCCGTGGCAATCTCGGTGGGGCTGTGGCAAAGGTTTTTGGGGTTTGTTTTGTTGCCCCTCACCTCCCGGCCGAGATTGCTTCGTCGCTGGTGCTCCTCGCAAAGACAGTAGTGGTTATGCCGAGATTGCTTCGCGGAGTTTACCCTGAACCAGATTCTTCGGTCGCTCCGCTCCCTCAGAATGACAGGAAGCGAAGGGCTCAGAATAACGATTAGGACTATTAATCAACTTCGTCCTAGTAAAGCATACCAATCGCAACCATCCGACCATAGCTTACATCCCCATTGGCGCCACAACTTGGCGAAGTCCACTGCAGCAAGGTTCAATTTCTAAAGCTTGCCTCAAATCTTAACGGGAAATTAATATTGGTATGCTATTATCAATCTCATAAAAAAGAAAGGAGGTGAGACAGAAATGTGGCGAAGTAAGAAGTTTGTTCTGGTCGCGTTGTTGGCTGCTGTATTACTGGTCGGGAGCATAGGCGGTGTAGCCTTTGCCCAGACGGAAAACGGTGATGAAAGCCAGCCCAAGGCTCGATGTGGGGCACTACTGGACAGAGTCTGTGAAATCTATGAACAGAAGACAGGCGATGTCATCGACCAAGAAGTGCTGAAAGATGCTTTCGCCCAGGCCCAAAGCGAGATGCGACCTGAAGCAATTAAGAACCGCTTCGAGATGCGACCTGAGGCTCTGCAAAACCGCCTTCAGAATCTTATCGACGAGGGCAAGATAACCCAGGAAGAAGCTGACCAGTACAAGGCATGGTTGCAGGCGAGGCCAGACATGGAGCAGTTCAGGCAGCAGCCAAAGGAGTGGCAGCGGCCAGACACGCCGCCAGAACTGAAGGAGTGGTGGGAGGCGAGGCCTGACATCCCGGTTGGATTTGGCTTCCGCGGTCATGGCGGGTTCCGTGGTATGGGTGGACCGTGTGCCCCAGCAGAATAAGTGACAGTTCCAGTACAGATGCTTTGGCTGACCATAAGAAGAGGGGGGGAAATGTTTCCCCCCCTCTTCTTATCATTACAGCGGCAGCAAAAACTCAAAAAGGGGCTGGCCTTAACAATTTCTTAACATTTGTGTTATAACATTATAGAAAAGGTTGAATACTCAATAGAGCGAACATGGCCGGTAAAAAGGTCCTGGTAGTCGATGATGACGTAAAGACAGTGGAGCTGGTCAAGCTATATCTGAACCGGGATGGTTACAGGGTTCTGACCGCTTACGATGGCACCGAGGCCTTGCGTTTGGCGCGTGAGAATCACCCTGATCTTATTGTCTTGGACTTAATGTTACCCGGCATGGATGGTTTTGAACTCTGCCGTACCCTTAGAGATGAATCCGATGTGCCAATAGTTATGCTCACTGCTAGAACTACGGACGAGGACAAGCTGACTGGTTTAAGTCTAGGAGCGGATGATTATGTGTCTAAGCCATTCAGCCCGAGGGAGCTGGCGGCCAGAGTCCGGGCAGTGCTCAGGCGACTGCCAGGGGAGCGTGGCCCTGCAGAGATTAAGCGTGGCGAACTTGTCCTGAATTTCCCTAAGCAGGAGGCGTCCATTGCCGGTAGACATCTAAATCTTACCCCTGTTGAATTTAAGCTGCTAGGAGTCCTCATCAAGGAACCGGGTAGGGTTTTCAGCCGGACAGAGCTTGTTGAAAAAGCCTTGGGCTATGATTATAAGGGCTTTGACCGCACCATTGATGTCCATATCCTAAATCTGCGCCGGAAACTGGAGACAGACTCCAGACGCCCTAAGTATATAAAGACAGCATATGGAGTTGGCTACAAGTTCTTAGCGGTTCAAAATGATACATAGTTTGCGATTTCGTCTCTTAATGGCCTTCGCCCTCATCATAGTGGTTGCAGTTGGTGCAATATATTTATTTGTCAGTCGTACTGCCGTGGTTGAAATCGGCCGGTTTGGCGAACGAAGCGAGCAAGCACGCTTTGGAAGAGTGGCATTAGAGCTAAATCGCTATTACCGTGAGCATGGAGACTGGGAGGGAGTTCAGCCCTATGTGGAGCAGTGGGGGAGCCTCTACGAGCGACGGATTATACTGACAAACTCCAGCGGGGTAGTAGTCGCAGATTCCCAAGGAGAGCTGTTGGGACAGCAATACCTTCCCGATACACCGGGTATGCGTTTCCCACCACCGAGGGAAGGGGACAGTGTGGGGATTTTATATATCAGCCCAGAATCATCGGCGGTTTTCCCTTCACCACTGAGTCTCTCCCAGGCAATAAGTCGTTTTCTTCTCTGGGGTGCACTATTGGCGGCTGCCGTTGCCTTCCTAATAACCTATTTCCTGTCACGCCGAATTTCAGCGCCAGTCAAGGCTCTTACTCTCGCCGCTAGGCAGTTGGGCCAGGGAGATTTGTCTCAGCGGGTGCAGTCTAAGGAGAAGGGTGAGGTCGGAGAACTAGCCCAAGCCTTTAATTCTATGGCAGAAAGCCTGGAACGAAATGAACAACTTCGCCGCAATATGATAGCTGATATTGCCCATGAGCTGAGGACTCCATTATCTAATCTCAAGGGTTATTTGGAGGCAATATACGATGGTGTAGTAAAGCCAGAGCCAGACATTATCTGCTCCCTTGATGAGGAAGCAAACCTGCTATCAGGATTGGTTGACGACCTCCAGGAGCTGAGCCTGGCTGAGGCGGGCGAGCTAAAGCTGGATTACCAGATGGAAGATATCATCAAGTTATTGAAACGAACGGTAGCTGTGAGACAAACTCAGGCAGCGGCAAAAGGCATTTTGGTATCCGCTGACCTGCCTAAAAAGCTGCCGCCGGTGAACATTGACACCCATCGGATTAGCCAAGTCTTGCTCAACCTCATAGATAATGCCATAACTCACACACCAAAAGGTGGTATCATAACCATAGCTGCCAGGAAGCTTGATAATTGGCTGGAGGTAAGCGCGGAAGATACGGGAGAGGGCATTCCAGCTAAGGACTTGCCGAATGTGTTTGAGCGCTTTTACAGGGCGGATAAGTCTCGAGCTAGAGCAACTGGTGGTGCAGGTCTGGGGCTTGCTATTGCTAAGAGTCTGGTGGAAGCACACGGGGGTAGGATTGAAGTACAGAGTGAAGAAGGGAAGGGTAGCCGCTTCTCTTTCACACTGCCAATAGTAGAGTAAACAGCTACTTATGAAATTCCGGTTTTTGACGATTAGGCTGGCTTGTGGATTTTAAGGATTTCGAATTTACTCATGCCTTAGGGCTTCAATCGGATTGAGCCGTGATGCCTGCCAGGCAGGGTAAAAGCCAAAGAACAAGCCAATGCAGACCGATACTGAAACCGCGAGGATGACAATATCAGCAGTGACCAGGGTATGCATAGACCCCATACTGGACACGCCAAATGCCACTCCCCACCCAAGGATGACCCCGATGATGCCGCCGGCAAGGGAAAGAAATGCCGACTCTATGAGAAATTGAATCCATATATCGCTGTCCTTGGCCCCAAGTGCTTTGCGGATGCCTATCTCCCTGGTTCTCTCCAGCACCGATACCAGCATTATGTTCATCACGCCAATGCCGCCGACTAGCAGGGAAATCGCGGCAATTGCACCCAGCAGCATGGTCGTTGTTGCCATTGTGTCTGAAACTGTACTGGCCACTTCTTGCATTGAAGTAACAGTAAAATCGTTTGCCGCTGATTGTATAAGGCGGTGACGTGTACGCAGCAGGTCTGTGATTTCCTGGACCGCTTTGTCGGCGTTATTCAAATCATTTACTTTCAGAGAAATAGATGATATGACCTGCTCACCACGCGCAGTTCGCTGTTGGGCTACTGCCTGTTGCATGGCGGTCAATGGAATAAAGACCATATTATCCGGTGAACCGCTGACGGATCCTTTGCTTGCCAGGACTCCGATAACGCGCACGATAATAGTGCCAATGCGTAAGTCTGTCCCCAATGGATCGTTGTTACCATACATTGTTTGCGCCACCGTAGAGCCCAGCACGGCTACCCTGGTACCGCGTTGAAAGTCGTAATCGGAGAAGAAGGTACCGCTGATTGTATTTAAATTGTATGTTTGCATGTATGCCGGGTTCGTCCCTGTGACCTGGGCATTCATGTTCTGGCTGCCGGCAATCAACTGGAGACTTCTGGAAAAAATCGGGGTCACAGATGAGACAAGGTCTGTTTTTTCAGCTATCGCTGTGGCGTCTTCCATAGTCAGTGTGGTGGAACTACCTGCGGCGCCTCTTACTCCGCCGACGCCCATACTTGATCCGGGCGTAATCATCATAAGGTCTGGCCCCAGAGTCTGAATTCTGGCAAGTATGTCCGCCTCAGCGCCTTTGCCGATGGACATCAGGGCAATTACAGCCGAAACACCAATTACAATGCCGAGAATGGTCAACAGGCTGCGCAGCTTGTGCGACGTTACACCACCCCAGGAATTAGCAAAAGGCCTTAACAGCTTTTTATACTTTTTCATCCTTTTCTACTCTGCCGTCTTCAATATAAATAATGCGTTGGCAACGCTGGGCGATTCTTGGGTCATGCGTGACCATTACCAGGGTAATCTTCCGTGCGGCGTGTAGCTCTGTGAGCATTGAGATTATCTCGTCACCGGAACGGCTATCCAGGTTTCCTGTGGGTTCATCCGCCAGTATCAGAGGGGGTTTTTTTGCAACGGCACGCGCGATAGCCACCCGCTGCTGCTCTCCGCCGGAAAGCTCGGTGGGGCGATGATCGGCCCGATCGGCAAGCCCCACAGTAGTCAGCGATTCCATGGCGGACTTGAAATCATCGGCGCCAGCGTATTCCAATCCTAATTTGACGTTGGACAGCGCTGACAGCCTGGGGAGAAGGTTAAATTGCTGAAAAACAAAGCCGATCTTTTGTGCCCTGATATGAGCAAGTTCTTTGCTAGTGAGCCGGCTTACTTCCTGCCCATCGAGATAGTAACTGCCCGAAGTGGGTATGTCCAGGCAACCTAAGAGATTGAGTATAGTCGACTTTCCGGAGCCTGACGGCCCCATAATCGCAACCAGCTCACCTGTTTCAATAGTGAAACTTACGCCATCTAGTACATGTAGTTCTCTATTGCCGATGGGATATATTTTTGTTATATCCTGTAATTGAATCATCTGGTGACGCCCGGTATGCGTACTCCGCCGGGAAGCGCCGGCGTTTGCGTCCTCTGCTGGGTGCTCGTAGACGTCGTTGTTGCTGATGGAGCAGCATTATTCGCGATAGACACCTGGTCGCCCTCGCTGAGCCCGCTGATGACTTCAGTATTTTGCCCGTCTGTGATGCCGGCTTGTATCATGCGCTCTTCGGTGACTCCTGGTGACGATACCACCTGAACATAATAGCTACCGCCTCGGCTGGTTATTGCCCTGTTGGGCACGAGCAACACACTGGTTCTCTCATCGGTTATGATGCTTATGGTAACTGTAAGTCCTTCTCTCAACCTGAAGCCTTCGGGGAGCACAACCGGAGCTTGCCCCTGCCCCGACGCGGCTGACGTCTGCCTGGTATACGTTCGTCTGGTAGACTGCTGGTCGCTGGTCTGATTATCAGAGACTGCCTGATTACCGGGCGCCGTCTGATTGTCGGACAGTTGCGCGGATGTAGTCCCTCGGGGCATACGCGGCGTTGTTTGATTTTGACTAACTGTTGCACCCACCGGGTCCATCTGCACTGTCACCTGATAGTTCACCACATTTGACTGGATGGTGGGACTCTCCGCGATGAGCGCCACCCTGGCCGGAAATGAATACCCCGGCTGTGCAACAACCTGTACCGTGGCCGGAGTCCCAATGCTCAGTTGATATATCTCCATCTCATTGACCAGTATCTCAGTTTGGAAATTTAGCGGGTCGATGATGCGCACACCGACGGCATTGGCGGCAACCTGGTCACCCGGCACCACATTTACGTCGGTGACCAGCCCGGCGAAAGGAGCAATGATAGTGGCCTTGTCTAATTTCTTTTGCGCCTCAGCCAGGTCGGCCTTTGCATTTTCTAGCTGCAGTTCTTTTATCTCTATATTCAAGGGGTCGGGCGCTGCTATGACCTCCGTCCCGCTTGAATTGGTCTTGGGTTCCTGGGCGTTTTCCAGGTTCATTTGTGCTGATTTTACACTTATTTGTGCCTGCGCCAGGGAACTCTCCAGGGGTGCAGTATCAAGTTTTGCCAGGACCTTTCCCACTTCTACACGGTCCCCGATTTTCACCAGCACTTCTGCCACGGTACCTGCCGAGTAAAACGCCATGTTTTCCTCATGGGATGTCTCCAGATTGCCGCTGGCCAGGATACTGATATTGAGATTCCCGCGCTGAACCACAGCGACCTGGTTTGCGGCAGTCGTGTCGGTTTTAGCTGTGCAGCTCAGGGAGAGAATACCAAGAACCGTGATCAGTATGGCAGCAGTTATCGCCTTGTACATTTTCACTATTTTATCTTTTTTCTTTCATGTTGCACAATTAATACTAAGTTCATCATCGCTATAGTATAATCAAAAATTGTTAAAATCTCATTAAGGTCTGAGGTTCGTGAACATCCGGTGTTAATAAGAAATTAATATTTTAGTTGTACCATTAATCGGGCTTGGTCTCCAGATTATTTCTTAGTTGAGGACGCACAGATAGAAAAAATAAAGAGAACAAAGATAGGCCTCTGCGTATTAGCCTTGCTGTTACTGCCAGTGCTGGTACTTATAGCTGCATCCCCGCTGGCTCAAGCACAGTCAATGGCAATACTCAAGTGGGCTGGGGTAGATAAACCAAGTATAAACGGCGAGATCATCGTTACTCCTTCAGAAGTCAACAGGATCGTTGCCAGCCATGATGTGGTCTATGCCGTGGATACCGCCAACAGCAGGGTCCACAGGTCGAATAACGGCGGGCTGACCTTTACCGATATAACCAACACCTTGCCTGCCGGCGTATTGCCCGCCCAAGAGATAGCCGTAGCCCCCGACAGACCGCAGTATGTGGCCATAGTCACCGATAACAGGACAAAAGTCTATATATCTAACGACAGCGGTGCTACCTGGACCGATACCGACTTGCCCACCACCATCACTGGCACCATTCAATGCATTGCCATATCCAACGGGTATCGTGTGGCCTCCGACCTTGTGCACGATGTTGCAATCGGCACGGCAGATTGGGGTGATGTTACCAACACCACTACCGGGCAGATATGGGTGCTCCAGGTCGGCGCTTCTTTCGGCGGGTGGAAAAATCAGAACTTGACCTTTGCCCTTGCCCCTGGTGCTGAGGTATCGGCGATAGCTTTCTCTTCATCCTACAATTCGGATTCAACAATCCTGGCCGTTGCATCCGATAACAACACAACTTCACTATGCATCGGGTTGAGAGACCTTTCCGCATCGGCAACTACTTGGAACGGTCTTTATATTCCCGGCTATCCGGTGCAAATCGGCTCCTTACTTGGCGATAGTGATAACGTGACAGATATCGTTTCGTCTATAGCCCTGCCTTCAGACTATGTGGGAACAAGTTCAACATCCAGGAAAGTCCTGGTTAGTTGTTACAGGGAACTCAACTATGTTCCCATGACTGGCCCTACTAATAGCGGCATCTATCGTTTGGATGATGCTACATCACAGTATCCGCTCCTTAGCGATATTGCCATAAGCAACATAGCCTACTTTGGTACGCTGCAAACAGGCAAGCTGATCGCTGGCGACGCTACCACAACTACATATACTACTCAGGTACGGCGGCTAGCTGATCCTTTTTATGCCACACCCCCTCCCACATCCTGGCAAACAGCCAGTCAACCGCCCTCGGGGCCTGGGAATGCGCAGGTGGCCTGGAGCTACAGTGGCACCGTTGCCTTTTGTGGTACCGGCCAGATCCCTCCTCCACCTATCCCTCCCTATGATGAAAGTGCCTTCTCGCAAAGCCTTGACAATGGAAATACATGGGTGCAGACCAGCCTCATCAATACCGATATCCATATATCGGACATAGCCCCTGCCCCCGATTCAAAAAGCCTGTTTATGGCTACATATAGTGATTTTGGCCCCGAAGGTGTCTGGCGCAGCGCTGGGGAGCCATTGGGTACCTATTGGGGACGTCTGCTAGCAATGGAAACCACATCAAGCAGAGTCATCCTGAGATTAAGCCCTGATTATGCCACAGACTATACTATCTATGTGGCTGAGGTAAATAGTGGCAGCAGTAGCAGCCTTATGGCAGTGTCACATAATAGGGGAAATACATGGCAAAAGTTATACGGTCCGGCGGGTATAATTGATATGGCGGTGGAGGACCCGAACACTTTCTACGTTGCCCTGCCGGGTGGATACATCCGCAAGAACAGCAATGCCGGCACCGCCTGGCTAAGTCCGCCGGTGAGCTGTTTCCCGGACAGTGCTTCTGAAATCAGCATGTTGACCGTATTTGATAAAGGAGACATTCTCGCCGGCAGCAGGGATAGCAAGGTGTCCTATTCCACGGATAACGGTACCAGCTTCACTGAAATCGACAGACCCATAGGCTCTCACGCGGGCGACGTGCAGGTAGTGGCGGATGCTAACTATGACAAAAATAAGCTCATCTATGCCACTGACAACGTCACTGACGATGGAATCTGGCGTTGGACTGTCGGCACTTCTACTGAATGGGAGCAGGTTGACAAGCCGATTACCGACCGTGGCACCGGGCAGCGCTTCTGCGGCCTGGCTATGGGCAAGGAAGGCACCCTTTATGCTCTATGCTCAGACAATGTCACCAGCACCGACCATGGCGGTGGCATGGACAGGTTTCTGAACCCCAGCGAACCTTATGTTTGGAACATTGAGTTCGACGTCATAAACCACACACTACCTGTGGGGACTATCTTTGATCCTACCACCATTGACACTACAATCATTCCCAATGTGCCCATTTTCCCCAATACTATGCCGTCACTCAAGTTAGCCAGCGATACTAACCACAATGTGGCATGGGCTGTTGATTTTGCCAATATGCTTATATACAGGTTTGACGACAATATCTGCAAGGTGGGACCGGCGACCAATAGCCCTGACACAGTCGGCTGTGACCCGGTCAGCGGCAGAAATCAGGAGGTTAACCTCGACTGGGAGCAATTATCGCTGTCCAATCAGTATGAAATCCAGATTGCAAAAGATGACCAGTTCTCTATACAGGTAGTTAGTAGCGACAACGTCACCCCTGTTGACTTAACGTCACCCGCGGTCTTCTTCCCTGCCGGTGGAGCAGTCACAACTCCAGCCTCTGAAATAGCCAACTGGGGCAATTTCGAATGTGGCCATACCTATTATTGGCGGGTAAGAACTCGCCACGCGGTTACCACAGAGGTTATCAGGAGTCCATGGTCTGAAGTCCGCAGCTTCACCGTCAAGACAGGCCTCCCTGTCAGGGCTGACTACTACGGCATCAAGCTGCTGTCGCCTGACAACGGCTGCATAGGCTGCCCGGTGAAATCGGCTTCCTTCTCCTGGTCTCCGTTTAAGGAGACCGCGAAGTACAAGTTCGTCCTGGCTAAGGATGCTGCGATGACGCAAGTCGTTGCCGAGGCCATGGTAGCTACCACCGCCTACGAGTACGAGGGCACACTGGACTACAGCATCAACTACTTCTGGCGAGTGATGGCTCTCGAACCTGCGCCGAGTGACTGGAGCGCCACCTTCAGCTTCCAGACCCAGCGTGTTCCGGCAGCTCCAACGCCTTCAGCACCGACTTTCGAAACTCCGTTTTGGGTCTGGGTAATCTTTGCCATCGGTGCGATATTGATGACTAATCTGCTTATTCTCGTTCTCCGCAGGTTGGCAGAGGTATGACCTTTGTCTGGAAGGCTTTCAATGTCTCATTATGGTCTAGATGACGGTTTCTGTTTACCCTGGCGTTATCGAATGCGTACATTGTTAAGCCCCGAAAGTAATACTTGTCTATATTGATAAAGGGGTATAGCCGGCGAGGTTGCCAAGGGAAGCCAGGATTTCTGCCGAATCAAGGTAGGCATCGGGCGCCCGACCAGAGAGGATGGGACCAGGATTACTGATGAGGACATTATCGTCAACTACGTGCTCGGTAACCTCACCCCTCAGGAGGAGAAAATACTCAAGCCAGCCATCGCCGAAGTCGCCGAGGCTGTCAGGTGCATAATAACAGAAGGCATAACCGCAGCCATGGACAGGTTCAACGAAGGCAACAGGTATCCTTATTCCTGGGTATTTTGGTGATACGCAGCAGCGTACAGAGCACCTGACTTTTAATCAGGGTGTCACAGGTTCGAGACCTGTACGGCCTACCACAGATAGGGCAGGAGCACCTGATTTCCCAAAACATATCTACGATTTTTCGCAAAATGAACGCAATGTCGCGTTAAGTCGTAGACCTCACTCAGGCTTAGGAGTAAGCTGGGAGGCAGAGGGAATAGAATTGCTGACTCTCAGTGATGCCCTGGCAGCTTATAGATTTTGTGCCAAAGCCGAAGGCAAGTCACCAAAGACACTCTCCTGGGTGACGGATGCTGTCCACTACTTTGCCGACTTCCTTGGTCAAGATAGCACTGACTTGAGTTCTGTTAACGCTTGGAGACTGAGACAATTCATTGTGGCTTTGCAGGCCAAGAGAGCCTTTAGCCAACACAGATTCACCAAACCGCAGGATAGAGGTTTATCACCGGAGACAATTTGTAGCTACACTAGGGCTATCAAGTCCTTCTTCTCCTTTTTGAACAGAGAAGAGCTTATCCCTAACAACCCCATGGCTAAGGTCAAGCTTCCCAAAGTTCCCATCAAGGTCATAGCCACTTTCACCGAAAGGCAACTGGAAAGGCTACTGTCCCAGCCAAACAAAAAGACTGCTATCGGCTATCGAGACTACACGATAATGCTCACCCTGCTTGATACTGCCGCTAGGCTAAGTGAGCTATTGAACATAACGCTTGATGACGTTGACCTAGAAGCCGGCGTCTTGAAAGTCATGGGCAAGGGTAGCAAGGAGAGATACCTGCCCTTTGGGGCCAAGGTTACTAAAGCCCTACTGAAATACAGGCTGAAATATCGGCCCGATACCACTTGCCAGGGCTTCTTTGTTACTGCTGCCGGCCAGCCACTAACCAAAACTAGAGTCGAGCATATGATGAGGGCATATGGCCAAGTGGCGAATATCAAAGGGGTTAGGTGTTCACCACATACTTTCAGGCATACCTCTTCCTTAGGCTATCTTAGAAATGGGGGAGATCCATTTAGCTTACAAAAGAAGCTCGGACACAGCAGCTTGGCAATGACACGACGCTACAGCAATCTCACCGATTCAGATGTTAGGGCTGCTCATGCTAAATTTGGAGTAGCTGACCGGCTCAAGGTTTAGCCTGTTCATTATTTTCCAGTTCCTTAGGTGCTTTCTCAAGAGCCCTGGCTATCGTTTCACCGAGCTGTCTTTGAATTTCA
>Ga0307379_10003127_pt1 | contig 24131 bp, 20 predicted proteins | sample UN2MG_FD_202237 | JGI IMG/M metagenome (GOLD analysis project Ga0307379, IMG submission 202237) | Soil microbial communities from Risofladan, Vaasa, Finland - UN-2 | ecosystem: Environmental > Terrestrial > Soil > Coastal area > Acid sulfate soil | place: Finland: Risofladan, Vaasa | collected...
GGCATTCAAGCGGCGGCGTGGAGCGAGGGGGACCATGCGGACCAGCAGAGGCCAGGTGACACCTGAGTCAAGGTGGCGCACAATGCTGCCTCGCGTCCTTGCCTATTCCATTCCGGCTTCGCTGCTGCCTGTCGATGCGGCCATCGCACAGGAGACTGCGAGCCTCGACGCGCAAACGCTGCTCACGCTCGGCATCAATCTTGGCATTATCGCTTTCGCCGTTGGCACGGCGATTGCCTGCATGCGCGCGACAAAGCGTGCGAACGCGCAAGAGGCACAGGCGGCGAGCGAAGCGGAGCGCTATGCCTTGAGCGAGAGCACGCTCGAGACCGTGCTCTCCGCCGAGCCGCAAGCGCTTCTGACACTGACCGAGGCGGGCGAGCCGGAGCTGCTGGTCTCCAACCTGCCCTTGAGCTTCGGCGTGCCGCGGGACCCGGAACGCCTGCTGACCTTCTCGAGCTGGCTCGATGAGGGCTCCCGCGCCGAACTCGAGACCGCCATGCAGGCGCTCGCCGAAAGCGGCGAGGCGTTCAACCTGATGCTGCACACCAGGAAGGGCCGCTACGTGGAGGTGGACGGCCGCACCGCGGGCCGATCGCTCGTCTTAAAGGTGCGCAATATCGCAGGCCAACGGCTCGAACTTGCCGAACTCTCGCTCAGGCACAAGGAACTCGAGGAACAGGTCACGGGGTTGCGCGCTCTGCTCGAAGAAGCCAGGCAGAACGAGCACGCCAGCGCCGAGACGAAGGCAAGCATCGAGACGCGCTTCCGCAGCTTCAACCGCCTCGCCACCGCGTTCGCCGTGTTCGACTCCATGCAGCGTCTCGCTCATTACAATCAGGCTTACGTGGATTTGTGGCAGCTCGATGCGGACTGGCTCGAGACGCATCCGCGCGATGGAGAGATCCTCGATCGTCTGCGCCAAGCGCGGCGGCTGGAAGAACGCGCCGATTATCGCGAGTGGAAGCAGGACTGGCTTTCCGCCTACGGGACCGACAAGCAAATCGAAGACCGCTGGTACTTGCCGGATGGCCGCTCGCTGCACGTCGTCGCGGACGCCGACGGCGAAGGCGGCGTGACGTATCTGTACGAGAACGTCACGGAGCAGATTGCCCTCGAAAGCCGTTACAACGCCCTCATTCAAGTGCAACGCGAAACGCTGGACACGCTGCGCGAAGGCGTCGCGGTGTTCGGCTCCGACGGCAGATTGAAGCTCTACAACAACGCTTTCGCCCGCATTTGGGAGCTCAATCCCAAACTGCTGGACGCGGAGCCGCATGTTGACGACGTCATCGCCTGGTGCAGCGCGCTCTACGATGTCCCTGCGGAGTGGGACCGCACCAAGGCGGCGGTCACGGCCATCGTTGCCGTGCGCCGGCCTTATGACAACCAATTAGACCGGCCCGACGGCGCGGTGCTGTCTTGTGCCGCGCTCCCGCTTCCCGACGGCGGCACGTTGCTCACCTATTCGGACATCACCGACACCAAGCGCGCCGAGCGGGCCCTGATCGAGAAGAACGACGCGCTCCAGGCGGCGGACCGCATCAAGAGCGAGTTCGTCTCCCACGTCTCCTACGAGCTGCGGACGCCACTCAACAGTATGCTGGGATTCGCTCAGATGCTGGCCGAACCCGCCTTCGGGCCGCTAGCCGACAAGCAACGCGAATACGTGGACGATATTCTGTCGTCCGGCACGACGCTGCGGGCCATTGTCGACGACATTCTCGATCTCGCCACGATCGATGCGGGCTCGCTCGAACTGAAGCTTGAGCCGGTGCATGTGCGCGAGGTGATCGAGCAGGCGCGGCAAGGCGTCGAGGAGCGGCTGAAGCAGAACGGCGTGAAGCTCGATATCGAGATCGCATCGGGCGTCGACGAGATCGTGGCCGATGCTAGGCGGCTCACGCAGATCCTCTATAATCTATTGTCCAACGCCATCGGCTTCTCGGCTCCGGGCGAGCCGGTTCGCTTGGCTTGTGACCGGGAGGGCCCCATGATCGCCTTCACCGTGGAGGACAAGGGCGTCGGTATTCCGGAGGATTTCCAAGAAACCGTGTTCGACCGTTTTGAAAGCCGCACACAAGGGTCGCGCCATCGCGGCGCCGGGCTCGGGCTCTCCATCGTCAAGAGCCTGGCCGAGCTTCATGGCGGCACGGCCTTGCTCGAAAGCACGCCCGGCGAGGGAACGCGGGTCAAAGTGCTTCTGCCGCTCAAGCAGGACGCGGAAGACGCCCTGCCCTATCGGGTCAACCGCGCCGGATGAGCGCTGGCTGGCGGCTCGACGGCGTCGATCTGGCCCGGCTCGATATGCTGGCGAGCCGGATCGCGCTTATCCTGAAATCAGGCGATGTCCTTACCCTGAGCGGCCCTCTCGGCGCCGGCAAGACGACGCTGGCGCGCGCGCTGGTCGCTCATCTGGACGGCGACACCGAGGTGCCGAGCCCGACCTTCGCGCTGATGCAGCGCTACGAGACGCCGCGGCTGACGCTGAGCCATTGCGATTTCTACCGGCTGCAGGACGATGAGCTGGAGGAGCTTGGCCTCGACGATGCGCTCGCCGAAGGCGCGGTGCTAATCGAGTGGCCTGAGCGTGCCGCCGCATGGCTGCCCGCCGACCGGCTGGAGGTCGCCCTGGAAGAGACCGGTTCGCCCGACACGCGCACCCTCAGTCTGACCGGCCACGGGGACTGGGCCCCACGGCTTCGCCGCCTGGAGGCGCTGGCGGGCTTTCTCGATCGCACGGCCTATGCGGAGGCGGACGCCCACCATTTGCAAGGCGATGCCTCGACGCGCTCCTATGCCCGGCTCGCGCTGCCGGACAGAGGTGCCATTCTCATGAATGCGCCGCGCCAGCCCGATGGACCGCCGATCCGCGACGGCAAGCCCTATAGCGCGCTCGTGCATCTGGCCGAGGACGTGACGCCCTTTGTGGCTGTCGCGGCGGCTTTGGGCGAACGCGGCTTCTCGGCGCCCCGGGTAGATGCCTTCGACCTCGAAGACGGCTTCATCGTGCTGGAGGATTTCGGCGATGGCGTTTTCGGGGCCGAGCTGGCGCGCGGCACAGGCCAGGCCGAGCTGTGGGGTGCCGGGGTGGACGTGCTGCTGGCGCTCGCCGCCAACCCGCCCTCCGAGACGCTGCCGATCCCCGGCCACGCGCCCTATCGACTGCCCACTTTCGATGCCGAGGCCATGCTGATCGAGGCCTCGCTGATCGTCGAGTGGCTGTGGCCCGCGGTTCACGGCAAGGCGATGCCCGGCGATTTACGCGCTGAGTTCGAGGCGCTCTGGCGGCCGCATCTCGAAAGAGCGGCCCAGGCCGATCCCGGCTGGGTGCTGCGGGACTACCATTCGCCCAATCTGATGTGGCTGCCCGAGCGGGAGGGCGTCCGAAACGTGGGCCTTCTGGACTTCCAGGACGCGCTGTCGGGGCCGCTCGCCTACGACCTCGTATCGCTGCTTCAGGATGCCCGGCTGGACGTGCCCGAGGCGCTTGAACGGGCGGAACTCGACCGGTACTGTGCGGCCCGAAACGCGCAGGGCGGGTCTTTTTCGAGCGGCGATTTCCGTACGCTCTATGCCACGCTCGGCGCTCAACGCAACTCGAAGATCCTCGGTATTTTTGCGCGATTGGCGAAACGTGACGGAAAGCGCGGCTATCTCGCCCACATGCCACGGGTCGCGCGCTATCTGGAGCGCGACCTCGCCCATCCGGCGCTCAGTGATTTGCGCGCGTTCTACGCGCGTGAATTTCCGGCCGCTGCCGACCTGCCACCGCGCTCGCTGTAGAAGGACGCATTCATGACCACCGCGCGCACGGCAATGGTGCTGGCCGCCGGCTTTGGCGAGCGCATGCGCCCGCTGACGAACACCAAGCCGAAGCCGCTCGTCCCCCTCGCCGGCCGTACGCTGATCGACCATGTGCTGGATCGGCTCGCCGCCGCAGGCGTCGAGACGGCCATCGTCAACGTGCATTATCTGCCCGAGCAGATAGAAGCTCACACGAAGGCGCGCGCAAGCCGGGCGCCGAAGACCATCATCTCCGATGAGCGCGATCTCCTGCTCGATACTGGAGGTGGCGCGACAAAGGCGCTGTCTCTGCTCGGCGACGGTCCCTTCTTCATCCACAACTCGGACTCGGTGTGGAGCGAGGGTGTCACACAAGCGCTGCCTCAAATGCTGCGCTTGTGGGATCCTGAACGCATGGACTGCCTGCTGCTGCTGGCGCCGCTCTCGACCAGCATCGGCTATCACGCGCGCGGGGATTTCGACATGACGGCCGAGGGGCGCTTGTCCCGGCGTGGCGATCAGCCTGTGCCGTTTGCCTTTGCCGGCGTATCGCTGTGCACGGCCGCGCTCTTCGAAGAGGCGCCCGAGGGCCCGTTCTCGCTCAACGTCCTTTGGGATCGCGCGCTCGCCAAGGAGCGCCTCTATGGGGTCCCACTCGACGGGCGCTGGATGCATGTCGGGACGCCGGAAGCCCTGGAAGAGGCCGAGGCCTCGTTCGAGCGTGAAGGTGCCTGAGCCCCGCGCACAGCCCCGCCTCTACACGATCCCGCCCTCGGCGCCGTTCCTCTCGACGCTGGCCCGGGCCATCCTCAACGGCGACCTGCCGGTTGCCGGGGGCGGCCCGCCCGACCCGCTCAGCCTGCCGCAGACCACGATCTACCTGCCGACCCGGCGCGCGGCGAGGGCCTTGCGCGAGGCCTTCCTGGCCGAATCCGGCGGCGCGGCGCTGCTGCTGCCCGGCATCCACGCGCTTGGGCACGCCGACGAAGAGGCGGCGCTGATCCTCGACGCCGAGGCCTTTGCCGGCGCGGACGGCGCGCTCGGGGCGCCCGCCATCGGCACGCTGCCACGGGTCATGGCACTGATGCGGCTGATCCTCAGCTGGGGGAACACGTCCGCCGCTTCGGCGACGGAGACCGAGATCGAAGCCGTCCGCTTCGATTGTAGCCCCGGTCAAGCCGCGAGCCTCGCGGCCGATCTGGCGCGCCTGATGGATTTCGTCGAGTCGGAGGAGGTCGATTTCTCCGCGCTCGACACATTGGTTCCCGAGGACCTCGCCTCCCATTGGGCCGCGACCATTGACTTCCTCCAGATCGTCACCGAGCACTGGCCGCGGCACCTGGAAGAGAACGGCCTCGTGTCGCCGGTCACACGCCGCAATCTCCTGATGGCGCAGGAGACGGAGCGGCTGGCGAAGGCATCGCCTTATCCGGTCATTGCCGCGGGCTCGACAGGTACGGTGCCGGCCACCGCACGGCTTCTCGAAGCCATCGCGCATCTGCCGAACGGCGCTGTGGTCTTGCCCGGCCTCGACTTCACGCTCGACGACGAGAGTTGGGAGACACTTCCCGAGCATCCCGAGCATCCGCAGGCGGGGATGGCGGAACTGTTGCGCAAACTCGGCATGGCACGGAGCGATGTCCCGTATCTGCCAGGCAGTGCACCGGACGGCGCGGCGCGGGCGCGGCTTCATCTCGTGAGTGAAGCGCTGCGCCCGGCCGAGACCACGGAGCAATGGCAGCGCTATTTGGAGAGCGATGAACTCGCGCCGGACGGCCGCGCCAGCTTCGCCAATGCGCTGACCGGCATCTCGCTCGTCGAGGCCCCGACGGCGCACGACGAGGCCGAGGCCATCGCGCTCATCTTGCGGTCATGCATCGCCGAGCCCGGCAAGACGGCGGCGCTGGTGACGCCAGACCGCGTGCTGGCGCGGCGCGTGGCGGCGCGGCTCAAGGGCTTCGGCCTGGAGATCGACGATTCAGCCGGCATCCCGGTGCCGCGCACCATGCCGGGCGCCTTTCTCGATCTCGTGCTGGCGGCGGCGGAGAAGGACTTCGCGCCGCCCGAACTCATGGCGCTGCTCAAACATCCCTTGACGCGGCTCGGCCGCGCGCCGGGCGCCATCCGAAGCGCGGCGCGGGCGCTCGAACGCGGCGCGTTCCGCGATATTTATCTCGGCCAAGGGTTTTCCGGGGCCGCGCATGCGCTGATGAACGCCGGCTTCCGCACCAAACTCACCGAGACCGAACAGAAGACCGCCGCCAAGCTCGTTGACGATTTGCAGGACGCCTTCGCGCCGCTCGCCGCGCTGTTCGGGGCCCCGTCGCTCCACAGCGCGGCAGCGCTGGCCGAGGCACACGCCGCGACCGCCGAAGCGCTGGCGCGCGACGAGAAGCGGGAGCTGCCGCTCTGGCAGGGCGATGCAGGCGAGGCGCTGACGCTGTTGCTGTCGCGGCTGATCGAAGATGGCGGCGGACTCGCCATGACGGCGCGGGCCTATCCCGCTTTCTACCGCAACCTCCTTGCGGGAGAGGTTGTGCGGCCGCGTGGCCCCGCCCATCCGCGCCTGTTTATTTGGGGACCGCTCGAAGCCAGGCTCCAGCAACCGGACGTGGTGATCCTCGGCAGCCTGAATGAAGGGTCCTGGCCGCGCCCGCAAGAGGCCGGCCCCTGGCTCAGCCGGCCCATGCGCGCGAAGCTCGGGCTTTCGCCGCCAGAGCGGCGCATCGGACTTTCAGCACACGATTTCGCTCAGGCGCTGGGCGCCAAGTCGGTCTATCTCACGCGCGCGCTCAAAGTGGACGGCGTGCCGACCGTGCCGTCGCGTTGGGTCCAGCGGCTTCAGGCTCTGGTGGACGCATCCGGTCTTGCTGACAAGATCGCGCCGGAGCGGCCTTGGGTGCCGTGGGCGCGCGAGCGCGATACGATCGAAACGTTCGCGCCGATCAAGCCGCCCAGGCCTTGCCCACCGGCGGCAGCGCGTCCGCGCTCTTTAAGCGTGACGCAGATCGAACGCTGGATTGCCAATCCTTATGAGATCTACGCCAAGCATATCCTGAAGCTGGAGCCGCTGAAGCCGCTCGGCGCGGAGCCGGATGCGGCGATGCGCGGTACGGCTTTTCACCACATCCTGAATCTTTTCGCGGCCCAATACCCGGACACGCTGCCGCCCGACATTTATGCAGTGCTCCACGAGATTGCGGGTGCTCATTTCGACAAGCTCGGCGATGCGCCGAGCGTTCGTGCATTCTGGCGCCCGAGCTTCCAGCGTTTTGCCCGCTGGTTCGCCGCGACGGAGCCGGAGCGACGCGCCGGGATCGCCCGCACCTATTCCGAATTGAAAGGCACACTCTCGGTCTCGGACGCATTCGAGCTTGTCGCCCGCGCCGACCGTATCGATGAGACGCAAGACGGGCGCGTCGTGATCTACGATTACAAGACGGGCTCGGTGCCGAACCCGACGCAGGTCAAGGATCTCTATGCGCCGCAATTGCCTCTGGAGGCCGCCATTGCCGAAGCCGGCGGCTTCGCCGAGCTCGGCCCGCGTCCTGTGCGTGATCTCGTTTACATCCAGGCCACCGGCCGCCAAGCGGGCGGCGAGCAACAGCAAGCGGCCAAGGAGGAGGCGGACATTCTGTCGGCCAAGGCGATCGAGGACTTGCGAAAGCTCGTCGCGCATTTCGCGGACCCTGCCACGCCGTACGAGGTGAAGCGGCGCGCGGGCACCGCTTTCGCAAGTGCTTACCGGCACGACGATTACGAACACCTGGCCCGCGTGCAGGAATGGCTGACGCAAGAGGCCGAGGAGGAGTGGCGATGAGCGCCGGTCAAGACCTCCTCCACGAAGCGGACGCCAACCAGGCGCGCGCGTCGGATCCTTCCGCCTCAGCCTGGGTGTCGGCCAATGCCGGCACCGGCAAGACCGCCGTGCTGGTGAAGCGCGTGCTGCGGCTGCTGCTGGCCGGGTCGCGGCCGGAAAGCATTCTCTGCCTGACCTACACCAAGACCGCGGCGGCGGAGATGCAGAACCGTCTGCTTAAGGGGCTCGCCGACTGGGCGACAAAAAGCGATGAGACGCTGCGCCAAGAGCTCACGAAGCTTATGCGGCGCAGTCCGGACGATGATGATCTCCGCGCCGCGCGGCGGCTGTTCGCCTGCGCCCTCGAAGCCCGCGGCGGCCTGAAGATCCATACCATTCACGGCTTCTGCGAGCGGCTGCTTCAGCGCTTCCCGCTGGAGGCTGCGGTGACGCCGCATTTCTCGGTGCTCGATGAGCAGAGCGCGGTGCTGCACAAACGCGATGCGTTCGACGCCGTGGTGGCGCGCGCTGCGGCGGCGCCTGAAAGCCCCATGGGACGCGCGCTCGGTACGATCATTGCGCTGACGAGCGAGGACTATTTCCGCCAGGTGGTGAACGTGGTGCTGGGCAAGCGCGCCGATCTCGCACGCATGATGGCGCTGCACGACGGCTTGGACGACTGGACCCTTGCGGAGACGAACGCCCTGAAGAAGTTCCTCGACGTCGCCGCCAAGGATGAGGAAGACATCATAGCGGCGCAAGCCGCAATGCTTTCGGACGACCAGATCGATCGTGCCCTTGCCGCCTTCGCGGCCTCGGCCAGCACCGCGAAGACCGACATGGACGCTGTCGCCGCACTGGGCGCGGCGCGGCGAAGTGGGGGCGAAAGCCGGGCCGCGGCCCTGCGCGGGCTGTTCCTCACGCAGAAAAGCGAACCGCGCTCGAGCCTCTATACGAAAGGCTTCGGCAACGAGGCGCCTGACATCGCCGCGATGCTCGATGAAGCGAAAGTCAGCTTTGCCGCACTGGAAATGGACCTGGCGCATTTGCGCTTGGCGGAGGCGAGCGGCGCGGTCATCACCCTCGCCGACGCGATCCAGGCCGAGTATACGCAGCGCAAGCGCGACGAGGCGGCGCTCGACTATGACGACCTCATCGTCAAAACGCGGCATCTCCTGTCGCGCGCGGGTGCGGCCGCCTGGGTGCTCTACAAGATCGACGGCGGCGTCGATCACATCCTGGTGGACGAGGCGCAAGACACCAACCCCGAACAATGGTCGATCATCGAATCGCTGGCTGAAGAGTTTTTTGCCGGTCGCGGGGCGAGCGACCGGGTCCGCACGCTGTTCGCTGTCGGCGACGAGAAACAGTCGATCTACAGCTTTCAAGGCGCGAACCCTGCACGTTTCGGCGCGGTGGGCCGCAGCTTCCGGCAACGCGCGCAAGCGGCGGAGACCGCGTGGCATGAAGTGCCGCTCAACGTCTCGTTCCGTTCCACCGTGCCGGTGCTCGACGCCGTGGATCACGTGTTCGCGCGACACATTGCGGCGCAAGGGCTGACTTTCGTGGAGAACGCGGTCATCAAGCACCACGCTTTTCGCCAGGGCCAGGCCGGGCTGGTGGAGGTGTGGGAGGTCGAAACCACCGACCCGCCCACGCCGGCGGCGCCGTTCGAGCCCTGGAAGGAAGATTTAAGCGGCGCGAGCGCGATCGAGGCGCTCTGCAAGCGCATCGCCGGCATGATCCGAGACTGGCTCGACACCGGCGAGCCGCTGTCCTCGCAGGGACGGCCCATTCGTGCGGGCGACATTCTTATCCTGGTGCGGCGCCGGGACCCCTTCACCGCGCCGATGATCCGCGCGCTGAAGCACGCGAAGATCGCGGTCGCCGGCGCCGATCGCATGCGGCTCATGGATCAGCTCGCGGTAAAGGACCTCGTCGCGCTTGCCGACGTGCTGTTGATGCCGGAGGACGATCTGGCGCTTGCGGTGGTGCTGAAGAGTCCGCTCTTCGGTCTTGACGACGACGCACTGTTTGATCTTGCGCATGCGCGCGGCGGTGCGTCGCTGTGGTCGGTTCTGAAGGACAAAGCTAAAGACGATGCGCGGTTCGCGGAAGCCGCGACGCGTATCGCGGACTGGCTTGGCCAAGCCGACACGTTTCCGCCTTACGAGTTCTTTTCCGCGCTTCTCGGTGCCGATGGTCAGTGCCTGCGCAAGCGCATGCTCACGCGGCTCGGGCCGGAGGCGGCGGAAGCGATCGATGAGTTCCTCGACGCCGCACTCGCCTTCGACCGCGCGGCTACCCCGTCGCTTCAAGGCTTCGTCAACGAGTTGCGCAATGGCGAGATCGACATCAAGCGTGACATGGACCAGGACCGCGACGAGGTCCGCATCATGACGGTGCACGGCGCCAAAGGCCTGCAGGCACCGATCGTGATCTTGCCCGACACCTGCGCCAACCCGCGCGGCCAGGGCCCGCGGGTGTTCGAGGCAGACCGGCCCGGCTTCCCGCCCGATGAGGTCGGCCATCTTCTGTGGCCGCCGAAGGGCCACTCCAACGTTCCGGGGATCTTGCCGGCCAAGAGCGCGGCGGACCAGGCCGACCTCGAGGAATATCACCGGCTGCTTTACGTGGCGATGACGCGCGCCTGCGACCGGCTCTATGTGTGCGGCTGGCAAGGGCTGCGCCAGCGCGACAAGGATTGCTGGTACGACCTCATTACAGAAGGTTTGAAGCCGCATCTCATCCAAAGCGAGGACAGAGTCTCGCGCATACGCTCCGAGCAGGAAATGTCTGTCGAGGAGAAGGCGGCCACGCGCGAGGCACCGGCCGCGCCGCCTTTGCCGGACTGGGCGCTTGAGCCTGCGCCACAGGAGCGCTTGCGCACGCGGCTCGCGCCGTCGCGACTTGCCCTCAACGCGGAAGGCGGTGGCGCGTTCGGCCCGGAGCAGCCGCCCTTGGGACCGAAGGCGCTGGCCGAGGATCTGCGCTTCGCGCGCGGGCGGCTGGTGCATTCGCTGCTCCAGCATCTGCCTGAGGTGGCACCGGAGGATCAAGAGCGCGCCGCGGGAACCTTCGTCGCCGCGCGCGGCAGCAATCTGCCCGAGGCGCTGAGAGCGGAGATTATCGCCGAATCACTTGCCGTCGTGCGGGACGAGGCTTTCGCCCCGCTGTTCCGGCCGGGGAGCCTGGCCGAGGTGCCGGTGGTGGCGCGAATCGGCGAGGGCGAACATGGGTTCGACCTGGAGGGCCAGATCGACCGCTTGGCCATTCTGGACGATGACCTGTTGATCCTCGACTACAAGACGAACCGGCCCCCGCCCTCAACCGAATTGGAGGTGGCCCGCGCCTATATCAACCAGCTCGCCGCCTACCGCATGGCCCTTAGCAAGATGTTTCCGGGCAAAGCCGTGCGCGCGGCGCTCCTGTGGACCGACGGGCCCCGGCTCATGGCGATCTCTTCAACTTTGCTTGATGAGGCGACGCGCGACATGTTGAGCCGGCAGGCAGCCTTGACGCCATAGGGGGGCGCACCTAGGTTCCGATGGCTAGGCTGGGCGTGCCTGTCAGAGCCTTGGCCGGCGACGAGGAGAGAAAGCTAATGGCGACTGAGACGGTTTCCGACGACACATTCGAAGCCGAGGTGCTGAAGTCCTCGACCCCCGTTGTCGTCGATTTTTGGGCCGAGTGGTGCGGCCCCTGCCGGCAGATCGCGCCCGCGCTCGAAGAGATCGCCAAGGAACTCGGCGACAAGGTGAAGATCACCAAGCTCAATATCGACGAGAGCCCCCGCACGCCTGGGACCTACAATGTGCGCGCGATCCCCACGCTGATCCTGTTCAAGAATGGTGAGGTCGTGGACACGCTCCGCGGCGCCTATCCGAAGAACCATCTCGCGGCGTGGATCGGCGGCGCCATCGACGGCACCGTCTAAGCACTCTCACGCATGCAGCCTGAGAACGTGGCCCGCGAGATAGAGCGAGCCGCAGATCAAGACGCGCGCCGGTTCGCCGCCTGAGGCGGAGCGGAGCAGCGCATCAGGTACGCTATTGACCGCCACGGCGTCGAAGCCTTCGGCGCGGGCGGCTTCGGCGAGCGGCTCGGCGTCGAACGCGTTGGGTTCGTCCGGAATCGGCACGGTGTAAATGCGCTCCACCAGGCCTTTGAACGGCGCGATGAAGCGCCGTGCGTCCTTGGTCTCCATCATGCCCCAGATCACATGGACCGGGCGCGGCACGCGCTCATCGAGCTCGGCCAGCGTATTGGCCACGGCCTGGCCACCGGACTCGTTGTGGCCGCCGTCCAACCAGATCTCGGTCCCGTCGGCCACATAGGCGTGCAAACCGCCGACCGGCAAGCGCTCGAACCGGGCCGGCCATTGGGCGTGGGTGACCCCATCTTCCAGCGCGCGCTGGGTGAGGGCGTCGCCAAACGCGACGCTCGCCGCGGCGATCGCCGTGCCTGCATTGTCGATCTGATGGCGGCCGGCAAGCCGCGGCAGCGGCAGGTCGAGCAGGCGCGATGTGGTCTGGAACACGAGGCTTCCCTGTTGCTCGTAGGCGTCGAAATCGCGGCCGAAGACATGAAGCGGCGCGCCGACCTCCTCGGCCCGGCGTGCGATGACATCGAGCGCTTCGGCCTCCTGGCGGCCGACGATGCACGGCACGCCCGGTTTCAAGATGCCGGCCTTCTCGCCGGCGATCTCGCTCAGCGTCTCGCCCAGGAACGACACGTGATCGATGGAGATCGGCGTGATGATGGTCAGCAGCGGCTTCTCGACCATATTGGTGGCGTCGAGCCGGCCACCTAGCCCGGTCTCCAACAGCAGAAGATCGGCGGGCGCCTCGGCGAAGGCCAAAAAGGCCGCGGCCGTGGTGATCTCGAACAGCGTGATCAGCTCACCGCTATTGGCGGCTTCGGCGCGCGCCAGGCAATCGACCAACACTTCCTCGCTGATGGGCGCCGCACCATGCGGGCCCGCCAACACGATGCGCTCGTGGAAATCGACAAGGTGCGGCGAGGTGTAAACATGCACGCCCTTGCCCAGCGATTCCGCGATGGCGCGGACGAAGGCAAGTGTCGAACCCTTGCCGTTTGTGCCGGCGGCATGGACGACGGGTGGCAGTTTGTCTTGCGGGTTTCCGAGCGCGGCGAGCAGACGCTCGATGCGCCCCAGAGACAGATCGATCGACTGCGGGTGAAGCTTCTTCAACCGCTCCAGCAGCGTATCGCTCATGGCCGAGCGGGTGCTGGGCGAGGAGCCTCCAGCGCTATAGGGAAGTGTGGTCAACCCTCAAGAGACCTTAGCCGTTCTGCGGCGGATGTTGATTAGCGCCATTGCCGGGGGTGTTCGTCAAGGTCTCGTCCTCCTCGCTCTCACCCTTGGCCTCGACCTCAGTCGGCTCGACCGCGTGACCGTTGCCGGCGATCCCCTTGCCATCGAGCGTGATGGCCGGGTGCGGCTTGTGCTCAGCCACCGCGACCTCTTGGGGGATTTGGGGATGAATCATCAGGCTGCACAAGCGGGCCAGCGTGTTGCGGAGCTCGTGGCGGTGCACGACCATGTCCACCATGCCGTGGTCATGGAGATATTCGGAGCGCTGGAAGCCGCTCGGCAATTGCTCGCGGATGGTCTGCTCGATGACGCGCGGGCCGGCAAAGCCGATCAAGGCGCCGGGCTCGGCGATATGGACGTCGCCCAGCATCGCATAGGAAGCGGTGACGCCGCCGGTCGTCGGGTTGGTGAGCACAACGATATAGGGAAGCTTCGCCTCGCGCAGCTCCTCGACCGCAACCGTGGTGCGCGGCATCTGCATGAGTGAGAGGATGCCCTCCTGCATGCGCGCGCCGCCTGAAGCAGCAAACAGAATGAAGGGTGCCTCGCGCACAAGGGCTGCACGCATGGATGCGATCACGGCTTCGCCCGCGGCCGTACCGAGCGAACCGCCCATGAAGTCGAAGTCCTGCACCGCGGCCACCACGGTGTCGCCCTTGAGCTTGCCAATGCCGGAATGCACGGCGTCGATCAGACCGGTCTTGCTGCGGGCATCTTTCAGGCGATCGGTGTAGCGGCGCTCGTCGCGGAACTTGAGCGGGTCCTGCGGCACGTCGGGCAGATGGATCGCCGCGTACTTGCCATCGTCGAAAAGGGACTTGAGGCGCGCCGGCGCGGCCACGCGCATGTGGTAGTTGGAACCGGGGACGACAAACTGGTTCGCCTCCAGGTCCTTGTAGTAGATCATCTGCCCGGTCTCCGGGCACTTCACCCAGAGATTGTCCGGCATATCCTTCTTGCGAAGGATGTTGCGGATTTTGGGTCTGACGACGCTATTGATCCAGTTCACTGGTCTAACTCTCTAAAAATATGCCGCCTAGACGGCCGCAGCCTGAGCGGGCTGGCGCAATGCTGCCGAAAGGTGCTCGACGAGCCCCAGCAATCTCGGCTTCGTTTCGTCGGTCGCCCTGCCGTCGGCATCGAGGCTCTCGGCGATTGCCGCGACGAGCGCCGAGCCGACAACGACGCCCTCGGCGATACGCGCCAGGTCGTGAACCTGCTCCGGGCTCTTGACGCCGAAGCCGATGGCTATTGGTAGATCGGTATGGGCCTTGATCCGTTCAACATGGGCGCCGACAGAAGTTACGTCCGGGGCGGCGGTGCCGGTGATTCCAGCGATCGAAACGTAGTAAACAAAGCCTGAAGTATTCGCGAGCACGGCCGGGAGACGCTTGGCGTCCGTCGTCGGCGTGGCGAGGCGAATGAGGTTCAGACCCGCCGCCACCGCCGCAGGGCGGAGTTCCTCGTCCTCTTCGGGCGGCAAGTCCACGATAATCAGACCGTCGGCCCCGGCCTCGCTGGCATCGCGCACGAAGCCATCCACCGGATAGACATAGATCGGGTTGTAGTAGCCCATGAGCACAATCGGGGTGGCCTGGTCCTCTTTGCGGAACTCCCTAACCATGGAGAGCGTCTTTTTCATGGTCTGGCCGGCCCTCAGCGCCCTTTGGGAGGCGTGTTGGATCGCCGGGCCATCGGCCATGGGGTCGGAGAACGGCATGCCGAGCTCGATGATGTCGGCGCCGGCCGCGGGCAGCCCTTTGAGCATCGCGAGCGAGGTGTCGTAGTCCGGGTCGCCGGCGGTGATGAAGGTCACGAGGCCGGCACGGCCTTCGCGCTTGAGCGCGGCGAATGTCTTGTCGATCCGCGTCATGCCTGCTCTCTCGCGTTCAGATAGCTGGCGACAGAATCGAGATCCTTGTCGCCGCGGCCCGAGAGATTGATCACCATCAAATGATCTTTCGGTTTCGTCGCCGCGATGTCGAACATGCGGGCAAGCGCGTGCGCGGGCTCGAGCGCCGGGATGATGCCTTCGAGCTTGCTGCAAAGCTGGAACGCGGCCACGGCCTCGTCGTCGGTCGCCGAGAGGAATTTCACCCGCTTCACATCGTTGAGCCAGGCGTGCTCGGGGCCGATCCCCGGGTAATCGAGCCCCGCCGAAATCGAATGCGCCTCTTCGATCTGGCCGTCGTCGTCCATCAGCAAGTAGGTGCGATTGCCGTGCAGGACACCGGGCTTGCCGCCGGCGATCGAGGCCGCGTGCTTGCCGCTGTCGAGCCCGTGACCCGCCGCTTCGACACCGTAGATTTCGATCTCGGGATCATCGAGGAAGGGGTGAAACAGCCCCATGGCGTTGGAGCCTCCGCCGATACAGGCAATCAGCGAATCCGGCAAACGGCCTTCAGCCTCCAACATCTGGGCGCGCGTTTCACGGCCAATGACAGACTGAAAGTCGCGCACCATCGCTGGATAAGGGTGCGGGCCGGCGACCGTGCCGATGCAGTAAAACGTGTCGTGCACGTTGGAGACCCAATCGCGCAGCGCGTCGTTCATGGCATCCTTCAGCGTCTTGGAACCGGACTCGACAGGGCGAACCTCGGCGCCGAGCATCTTCATGCGCAAGACATTCGGCTTCTGCCGGGCCACATCGACGGCCCCCATATAAATGATGCAGGGCAGACCGAACTTGGCGCACAACGTTGCCGTCGCCACGCCGTGCATGCCCGCGCCGGTTTCGGCGATGACGCGCGTCTTGCCCATCCGCAAGGCCAGCATGATCTGGCCGAGAACGTTGTTCACCTTGTGCGCGCCGGTATGGTTGAGCTCCTCGCGCTTGAAATAGATCTTGGCGCCGCCGCAATGTTGCGTGAGCCGTTCGGCGAAATAGAGCGGCGACGGCCTTCCGACATAGGTCGCGAGATAACCGTCCATCTCAGCCTGGAACGCGGCGTCCGCCTTGGCGTCGTCATAGGCGCGCTCGAGGTCCAAGATGAGCGGCATCAAGGTCTCGGCAACGAAGCGGCCGCCATAGAGGCCGAAATGACCCCGCTCGTCCGGTCCCCCACGATAGGTGTTCAGCGCATCGGTAATGGTGCTCATGAGGCCTTCGCGTGTCTTGGGGCGCTCCCGCGCCCTTTGGCGTGTTGTGCGACGGCCGATCGCGCGGCCTGAATGAATTGGGTGATGAGCGTTGCGTCCTTTTCGCCGGGCGCCGTCTCGACACCGGACGAGACGTCGACCAGTGACGCACCCGTCAGCCGAATGGCGTCGGCGACGTTGCCCGCCTCCAGCCCGCCGGACAGTGCAAAAGGCGCTTTCGCCGATGCCAGCAAAGCCCAGTCGAAGGCCATCCCGTTGCCGCCGGGCATGACTGCGTCAGGACTGGCTTTGGCATCGAACAGGATCTCGTCGGCGATGCCGGCATAAGCGCCTGCGCGGGCAACGTCGGACGCCTCGAAGACCGGGATCGCCTTGAAGACCTGGAGCCCCGTCCGATCCTTAATGGCGGCAACGCGCTCCGGCGTCTCGTTGCCATGCAGCTGCAAAATGTCGGGGCGCACCGTTCCGGACACCGCCTCGATGAGCCCATCGTCGGGATCGACCATCACGGCCACGGTGCCTATATGGCCGCGGGCCGCGTCGGCGAGCGCGGAGCCCTGCGCGATGGTCAGGTGTCGCGGGCTCTTGGCGAAGAAGACGAGCCCGACCAGATCGGCGCCGGCTGTGACCGCAGCGTCGAGAATATCGGGCGTCCGCACGCCACAGATTTTAACCTTGACCGTCACGGGGCTCTATCAGCTCTCGGGTGAGGGTTTGCCGGCCGAATAAACGGCTCGTGTGCGGGCTCACCCTATGAAATTGGGGCCTTTAAGTCCATCGCACTGCAACATTGGCGTTGCTGATTGGTTCAACCCGCCCTCCCGGCGGAAAAAGCCCGCGTGCGCCAGCGCCAAGCTGCGACCCCGGCCCAGATGGCTTCCAGCACGCCGAACGGCCAGGCGCCTTGAAGGAAGCCGTAGACCGAGCCGAGCACGCAGGCACCTGCAAAACCCAATATAAACCAATGGCTTCGGTCTTCCAGCGCGTAGGTGATCAGCATGGCCGTGACCGCAAGCAGGCCGAACGCCGTGATCAGGTCCATCGGTCCGGCTAGTCGACTGTGAGCTGCGGGCGGTGATGTGCCGGATCCAAGCTCTCCAGCTCTTTTTCCAGCCGGTCCGCCTGGCGGCGCCAATCGCGGGCCTCGCGGGCCTCCTCACGCGCTGTGCGGCGCCATTTGCCCTGATTGAGCCAAGACGTGATGCCGCCAACCACAAGCCCAAAGGCGAAGGCCCCGAGCAGGAAGAGGAAAAACGGCGCCTGGAGCGAGAAACTGGACTCTGCCCCGCCAAAGGGGTCGAAGATCAGCTCCGCGGGCTCGCGATTGACCACGGCGAGCGCGATCAGCACCACGCCGAGCGGCACCACCACGAGTGCGAGGATGAGCTTACGCCACACGGCCTGCTCCTTGGGCGCGCGGCCCTTATGAGTCGTGATGCTCGCCGTCGGGGTTCAAGCGCTCGCGCAGTTCCTTCCCCGTCTTGAAGAAGGGAACATACTTGTCCTCGACGAAAACCGTGTCTCCGGTGCGCGGATTGCGGCCCTGACGCGCCGCACGATGCTTCACCGTAAACGCACCGAAGCCGCGCAGTTCCACGCGGTCGCCATGCGCAAGCGCACCCGTGATCTCATCGAGCACAATGTTGATGATGCGCTCGACATCACGATGGAAAAGATGCGGATTGGCGGCAGCCACCCGCTGAATCAACTCGGATTTGATCATCATACGCCCCACCGGACCGCAGCCATTGGTTGCAGCTGGCCCAACGCCCCCACTAATTGGACGCAGGGTGCCAAACGGAGACAAGACCGTCAAGCTCCAGGGTGGCCGAAGCCTGTCCTAGAACGGCGGCGATCTTACTGCCAGATAAGCCAAAAATCGCAGCGCCCGAGTCCACAAACCACCCGAAAAAGCCGGTTGACTCTTCCTGAGGCGCCCACTGGAGGACTTTGAGGCCTGCCGGGACGTTTCGCTCCTTGGCCAGCCAGCTCAGGGCCGCGCGCTCATCGCCGATCTGATCGACGAGCTCATAATCGACGGCTTGGCGTCCGGAATAGATGCGGCCCTCCGTGAGGCCGGGCACGCCGCTCGGCTCGATCTTGCGGCGTGTCTCGACTAGATCGACAAACCACACCTTGGCGTCCTCGACCATTTCCTTGGTCACGGCGAGGGCGCGCTCGTCCGTCGGCTCAAAGGGGCTCGGCACGGCCTTCAACGGCCCGCTCTTGACCTCTTCGACCGCGATGCCGAGGGTCTTCAAGAGCTCGGTGACATTGGCCCATTGAAAGATGACGCCGACAGAGCCGGTGATCGTGTTGCCGTAGACAAAAATACGGTCGGTGGCGAGCGCCACGATGTAGGCGGCGGAGGTGGCGAGCGTGCCGCAAGTGGCTACGACGGGCTTCTTCTCGGTCAGCCGGCGGATGGCGTCGTACATGGCCTCGCCGCCGGTCGTAGTCCCGCCGGGACTGTTGATGTCGAGGATCACAGCCTTGACCTGATCGGACTTGCCGACCCTGTCGATCAGCTCAAGCATCTTGCGGTCGTCGGTGATGATGCCCGAAATGGTAATCCGCGCGACGTGAGGCAGAATGCTGGCGGAACCCGCGATCTGCCGGTCGCCCAAGACGACAAGCCCCAGGAACAGCAGCCCGAGCACCACCGCGGCGATGCGCCAGATCGTGACCCGGCGCTTGAGACGGCGGCGCTCGATCACGCTTTCGGCGTCGAGACCCATGACTCGCTCCGGCTCTTGCGGGCTCGATGCCCGCTCTTCTGTGGAGGTCAGGCGGCCTCGGGGCCGCCTCGCTTACTCGTCGGTAGACGCCTCGGACTCCGCCGCGGCGTCGTCCGTCTTGCTCTTGGCTGCGCGCTTACGCTTGGGCTTGGCGGCTGGCTCCTCTGCCTCGACTTCCGCGGCCTCGACTTCCTCGACCTCGGCTTCTTCGACCTCGGCCTCTTCGTCCTCGTCCTCGCCGCCCTTCGCCTTGTTCAAGGCCGCGCCGAGAATGTCGCCAAGCGAGGCACCGGAATCCGTCGAACCGTATTGAGCGACAGCTTCCTTCTCTTCGGCGATCTCAAGCGCCTTGATGGACGTGCTGATCTTGCGCGTCTTGGCATCGATCTGGGTCACGACCGCGTCAAACTTCTCGCCAACGCCGAAACGGTCCGGCCGCTGCTCGGATCGGTCGCGGGACAGATCGGAACGGCGAATGAACGTGGTCATGTCGTGATCGAGCAGCTTCGCCTCGATGCCGTTGTCTTTGACGGCCGTCACCTCACAGGTGACGCGCATGCCCTTCTTCAGCTTGTCGGACGATGCGGCGCCCTCGAACGGATCGGGCGTGAGCTGCTTGATGCCGAGGCTGATGCGCTCTTTCTCGGAGTCGGCTTCCAGCACGACGGCTTTCACTGTGTCGCCCTTCTTGAATTCCTTGAGGGCGTCCTCCCCAGACTTGGACCAGTCCAAGTCAGACAAATGGACCATGCCGTCAATACCGCCGTCGAGGCCGACGAACAGGCCGAATTCGGTGATGTTGCGGACCTCGCCCTCGATAATAGCGCCGGCTTCGTGGCTGCCGGCGAAGGCGACCCACGGATTTTCCTGGGTCTGTTTGAGGCCAAGCGAAATACGGCGCTTGTCGGGGTCGACTTCCAGCACCTGGACCTCGACCTCCTGGCTGGTGGAGATGATCTTGCCGGGATGGATGTTCTTCTTCGTCCAGCTCATCTCCGAGACGTGGATCAGACCCTCGACGCCGGGCTCCAGCTCCACGAAGGCGCCATAGTCGGTAATGTTGGTGACGGTGCCTTTGAAGCGCGCGTCGACGGGATACTTGGCGGCAATGCCTTCCCACGGATCGGACTCGAGCTGCTTGATGCCGAGGCTGATGCGCTGGGTTTCCGGATTGATGCGGATAATCTGCACCTTCACCGTGTCGCCGACATTGACGATCTCGCTCGGATGATTGACGCGGCGCCAGGCCATGTCGGTGACATGAAGCAGACCGTCAATACCGCCAAGATCGATAAAGGCGCCGTAATCGGTGATGTTCTTGACCACGCCGTCGATCACTTGGCCCTCTTCGAGGCGGGCCACGATCTCGCTGCGCTTCTCGGCGCGCGACTCTTCGAGCACCGAGCGGCGCGAGACGACGATGTTGCCGCGGCGGCGATCCATTTTGAGGATCTGGAAGGGCTGCGGCGTGTTCATCAGCGGACCCACGTCGCGGATCGGACGGATGTCCACCTGGCTGCCGGGCAAGAAGGCCACGGCGCCGTCGAGGTCGACGGTGAAGCCGCCCTTGACGCGGTTGAAGATGACGCCTTCGACCTTTTCGGCGGCTTTGTACTTCTCTTCGAGCCTGACCCAGCTCTCCTCGCGGCGCGCTTTCTCGCGCGACAGCACGGCTTCGCCAGCAGAGTTCTCGACGCGCTCGAGATAAACATCGACCTCATCGCCAACGGAAAGGTCGGCGGGGCGGCCGGGGAGGCCAAATTCTTTGACCGGAATGCGGCCCTCTGTCTTTAGGCCGACGTCGATGACCGCCACATCCTTTTCGATGCTGACGACGGTGCCCTTGACCACACTGCCTTCTTGAAGCGCTGCGCCGGCTAGAGATTCCTCAAGGAGGGCTGCGAACTCGTCGCGGCTCGGTTGGCTGATGCTGGTCTGCGGCTCGGTCATCTATGCTCCTACTCGGCGTTCGCTGCCTGCTGCGGCTGAACCCGAGGCTTGATGTTGATCCAATGCGGCGAAAGCTGGCGAAATCCGATCGGCCGCCATTCCGGCTGCCTGGCCCGCTCGTTTACCCCGCGGAAGTCATTCAAAGGTGATGCGCCAATGCCAAATGGGCACGGCCTCAACCGGCCCGCCCCGCTCGGCCCATCGCAACCTCGATCAAGTCGAGAGCTGCCCTGAACGCGGCGTCTATATCTAAATTCGTGGTGTCGAGCAAGACTGCGTCTTCGGCCTGACGCAAGGGAGAGGCCCCCCTGGTCCGGTCCCGCTCGTCGCGGGCCCTGATGTCGGCCAGGACCTCCGTCTCCGTGATTACGATGCCGCCTTGGATAAGCTCCAAAAAACGCCGCTGAGCACGGGTTTCGGGGCTCGCGGTCACAAAAAGCTTCGCGTCCGCATCGGGGCAAATGACCGTGCCGATGTCCCGGCCGTCGATCACCGCGCCGCTGCCCATCTGGGCGAACGTCCGCTGATAGGTCAGGAGCACGGCCCGCACCTCGGGGTGCCGGGCCACCTGGGAGGCGGCTTCGCCCACGCCGGCCTCCCGCAGGGCCGGATCTTCCAGGGTCGCCACATCGAGCCGGGAGGCGGCCGAGGCGGCGGCGGCGGCGTCCGCCAGATCGCCACCGAGGGCCAGGGTGTCCCGGGCCACGGCGCGGTAGAGCGACCCCGTATCCAGGTGGCTCAGGCCGTAATGGACGGCGACACGCTTGGCGAGCGTGCCCTTGCCGGAGGCGGCCGGACCATCGATGGCGATAATCATCCGAGCTGCGCTCCAAGCCCGCTCATGAGCGGCACGAAGCCCGGGAAACTCGTGGCGATCATGCCGATGTCGTCAACCGTGACCGGCTCCTCCGCCCCCAGCCCCAGCGTCAGGAACGCCATGGCGATGCGGTGGTCCATCTGCGTTTCGACGTGACCGCCGCCTCTGACCGTGCCGGTGCCACGAACGATCAGGTCATCGCCCTCCACGCGTGCCTCGACGCCGCAGGCGGCGAGCCCCGCGGCGGTGGCGGCAAGGCGATCGCTCTCCTTCACCTTCAGCTCGGCGAGGCCTTCCATGCGGGTCTCGCCTTCGGCGAAGGCGGCGACTGCGGCGAGCACGGGATATTCATCGATCATGGAGGGCGCGCGTTCGGGTGGCACGCGCACGCCTTTGAGCTTGCTCGCCTTAACGCGCAGATCGCCGGCCGGCTCGCCGCCCTCGTCCCGCATGTCGAGCACTTCGATGTCGGCGCCCATCTCACGCAAGGTGTCGAAGAAGCCGATGCGGGTGGGATTCAGCAACACGTTTTCGATCACCACTTCGGAACCAGGGCAGATGAGAGCGGCGGCAGCGAGAAACGCCGCGGAACTCGGATCGCCGGGTACGGCGAAGTTCGCGGCCGAAAGCTCCGCGTCCCCGCACACGGTCACCGCGCGCGTGCCGTCGGCGCGATCCTCGACCTTCAGCTCCGCGCCGAAAAAACGAAGCATGCGCTCAGTATGGTCGCGCGTCGGCAGGGGCTCGATCACCGTGGTGCGCCCGGGGGCATGGAGACCGGCGAGAAGGATGGCCGACTTCACCTGCGCCGACGGCACGGGAAGATCGTACACGATGGGGATGAGATCTTGGGTGCCCTGCACGGTGAGCGGCAGGTTCTCCCTTTCGCCCTCAACCTGAAGACCCATGGTGGTGAGAGGCCCAAGCACGCGGCCCATGGGACGGCGGCACAGCGACGCATCACCGGTGAAGCCTGCGCGCATGTCGTGGCCGGCGATAACGCCGAGCATGAGACGGCTCGCCGTGCCGGAGTTTCCGAAATCGAGCGGTGAGTCCGGCGCGCGCAAACCGCCGACTCCCTGGCCGACCACTTCGACGATAGCGCCGCTCTGCGTGACTTCGGCGCCCAGCGCCGCCACCGCACGCGCGGTCGCCATGACGTCCTCCGCCTCGAGTAAGCCTTGGATGCGCGTGCGTCCCGTCGCCAGGGCCCCCAAGATGAGCGCGCGGTGAGAGATCGACTTGTCGCCAGGGACCCTGACGCGGCCGGAAATCGGCGCGGATCGGCGAGCGGTCAGGGGCTGCGACATAGATTCTCGATTGGGGTTTTAGGGTGCTCGATAGCTTTTGACACTACGCATGAGGCGTGGCAATGGGGAGTCACGCGAGGCAAGCTTTTGAGGAGAGTCATGTCGAAACCCGCACGGGGGACCAAGCGTGTTTGCCTGAGCTGTGGGGCGCGGTTTTACGACTTGGGTCGTTCACCAATCACCTGTCCCGTCTGCCAAGCCGCCTACCAGATCACCCCGCCTTCATCGCGGCGCGCCGAACGTGCCGCGCCGGTCGAGAAGAAGCCGCCGAAGCCCGAGGTGGAGGATAAGATCCTGCCCGTGGTGGCCGGCGCCGAGGTCATCAGCCTCGACGAGGCCGGGGAAGCCGAGGAGGCTGCGGTCGGCGATGAGGAGATCGTCGTCGACCTCGGTGGCGACGATGACGACATACCGGACGACGACGACGACGACGATACCTTCCTCGAGGCAGACGAAGAAGGCGACGACGACGTGACCGACATCGTCAAGGGTAGCAAGGAAGAGGATACGTAGGGCGCCCCTCAGCGCCGCCCGCCGCAGCGCTCGTATTTTTCTTGAATGAGCCGGGCGCCCGGCCTAAGTGATGCGGTCTAATTCCGTGCCCCCTTCTCGTGGCGCGGAATTGGGTCCTCTGAAGGGGCCATAGCTCAGTTGGGAGAGCGCGTGAATGGCATTCACGAGGTCGGCGGTTCGATCCCGCCTGGCTCCACCAGATCCCCTCTCATCGGACACTGACCATGCGGCGCCGCCCTCGTCGCGAGCTTGACCTGCCCCCGATCCGGGTGCCCGCTATCGCGTCCGGCGCATTCGCCATTGGTGCGCTCGCGGTCGGGGCGCTCGCGATCGGCGCGCTTGCGATCGGCCGGATGAGCGTGCGGCGCGCCGATATACGAAAGCTGCATCTCGGCGAGGTCGAGATCGACGATCTTACAGTGCGCCGTTTGCGGGTGGTCGAGACGAGCGGCGAGGATCGTGACACGGATGCCTAGTCCCCGCCGGCAGCGATGCCGCAGGCTATAGATTCAGGCCAGTTGCGCCGTAATTGCTTGATTCCGCGTCGAGGCTTCCCATATGCCAGCTGGATTATCATGCCAGGCAACGCAGGCGGGCCGGGCGTTTTGGACATCTCATGAACCTTGTCGATGGCAATCTTTGGTTAAGCCTGGCAGGTTCGCGGGCGAGTACCGCGACGAAAGCCGCCGACGGCGGATATCCGCCTTATAATATCGAGCTGCTGCCTGAAGATGAGAACGGTCCGGAAGTTTTGCGGATTACGCTTGCGGTCGCGGGGTTT
>Ga0307379_10003128_pt1 | contig 24130 bp, 19 predicted proteins | sample UN2MG_FD_202237 | JGI IMG/M metagenome (GOLD analysis project Ga0307379, IMG submission 202237) | Soil microbial communities from Risofladan, Vaasa, Finland - UN-2 | ecosystem: Environmental > Terrestrial > Soil > Coastal area > Acid sulfate soil | place: Finland: Risofladan, Vaasa | collected...
ATCGGGGTTTTGCGAAATTGTGCCCAGGTTTCTTCCCATTCTGTTTCTGTCCGGATTCTGAGAGATACTGAAATTGGGTTGCGAATTCTGGTCTCCGGTCATGAAATCGAACAATGAATTGTACAGGGAGCTTTTGATTACATCAGTGTATGAGCGGCGTGCAGCGATCAGGAAGGACCCTTTGTCGGACAGGGGGATTTCAAAGATCCCGTTGCCGCTGAGCAGGTTAATTCCCGCCCCGTACCGGGTATTATAGGCATCCCCGGTCTTCCCGGTGAGATTGACCACACTGGAGATCCGCCCTCCGAACTCCGCGGGATATCCGCCCTTGTAAACCCTGATATCCTTTACAGCATCGGCGTTGAAAGCACTGAACATGCCGAAGAAGTGATCCACATGGTAAATCGTCATGCCGTCGAACAGAACAAGGTTCTGATCGGGTGTTCCTCCCCGCACATAGAGGCCGGAAGACCCGTCGCTGACCCCGCTGATCCCGGGCAGCAATTGGAGGGACCGGAAGATATCCACTTCCCCGACATTCGGTAAAACAAGCAGCTCGGATGGGGCCACTATCACCTGGCTGACATTTTCTGATGCATCAACAGTCTGAACTTCACCTTCGACCGTAATTCCATCCATCTCGATTACCACTCTTTTCATTTCTATGTTGATCGTTTTGTCCTCGCCCTTGACATTCTCGATCTCGACTTCCTGAGTGGCATAGCCGATATATTTCACCTGGATAGTGCATTTACCCACAGGGGCGTTCACTATCACGAAATACCCATTGGTATTGGTAGCCGCCCCGAGGGATGTCCCTTTGAGCAGGACATTTGCAAACGGCAGGGCCTCATTGGTTTCCGGATCACGGACATAGCCCTTGATGTCCTGCTTCTCAGTTTTGCTTTTCAGTGCGAGATCCGCGGTCTGAGCAAAAGAATGCGCCCAGCAGAACAAAAAAGTCATTAAAAAGGCAATAAAGCAATAATTTAGAATCATTTTCATCAGAAAAAACAGCGGCCTGTGACTCACACTTCCCGTCTTAACCATACAAGCCTCCTGCTAGAGGAGAAAAGGGTTATAAAGGGACAATCCTCGAGATGATTTCCCATTTGTCAGGGTTTAGATTACCTGTCTAAGGATTATTAATTAAAGCCGCCTGGCCCGGGTCTTCTCGAATCCATCGGCGCAGCTTGTTTTTCCAGCTCCTCCCGCATCAATTTGAATCTTTCTATCTGCTCTTCGTTGAGCAGGGCCTCGATCTTGTCAAGATAGGCTTTTTGGACTTCCTGGAACTTCTTTTGTATTTGGGACCTGTCCAGGTCGCCGCTTCGCATCTCCATGAAAAATTTGTCTTTTTCCTGCTGCATCTCATCAAAAGCCTTGCGGGCCTCTTTTTTCTGCCCCTGATCCAGGACAAGGGTTTCGCACAGGTCATTAAATTGTTTCTCCGCCCTTTCCTGCCTCTGTTTTTTAATCTGCTCTTCGTTTCCAGACCTGCCTCTTATGCCCCCTCTGCTGCCGCGACCTCCTCCACCTCGGCCTCTATCTCCCCGCTGTGCCTCCAGTGATGATACCGCGGCTAAAACGGCGCACAGGACAAACACAAATATATAGGAGAATATGATCGAACAATTCCTTGACAGGGTGGACATTAAACCTCCAAAAGAAAACGGGATTAATTCTTCCTGGTTATAATTAGAAGGTAAGATCATAAATACCTGCGGCTCAGGATTCAGAAAGTTTCGGTTGATTATCAGTTACACTTTTCCCGGACACGCCATGTGAAAAGATCAGGCTGTCTTTGAGTCTTCCGGATGTTTTTTAGCCTGAATGGAATTGCCATATTCGCAATCAGCCTGGGTTTTTATTTCTGTTGACACTTCTGCATGCTTACCTGGCCATTGCCCATTTCTCTCAGTTTGTCGAGAATTCCCTCGAGTCTTGCCTTGTTCTTCTTTCCGGACACCAAAGGCGTCAACTGCTCGTAATACTCGATGTCTATCCGGTTCAGCTTTTTGATTGCACTGGTGAGTGTAAGTTTCCCTGCTGAGGTGTTTTCTTTTACCAGCTCTCGCTGCTGCTGGCTGAATTCGAAAAACTCACGGGCTTTCTTTTTTCGCTCCCCTTTGATTCCCAGATAATTACACTCCATCTGGAAGCGCTCCTCTTCAAGACTCTTGTATTGCCTTTCCGGCCGGGGAGTATTCCAATCTGCCTCATCCAAGTCTCTTTCAGGTCTGGCATAGAGTACAAACGAGCAGAGTGTATAAAAGAAAAAATGGAGCACCCAATGAGGAGTTTTCATTTGGTCCGGCATCTCAATAGACAGGGTTGCAGGTTATTTCATTTCTGCCTGGAATGGAGGGATATTGATTAAAGGGTGCCTTGATAATTAAAGCGGTGGTTTGCCGTGAAGAAGTTCTTCCGTTAAAATCTGCCGCTCATTAAAGCCGCCCTGCCTGCACTAAGTCAAAAAAGATGCCTGATCTAAAGCTTTTTTTATGCAATTTATAACTTGTTATAAATTAAATTGTTACAAGCCGGATGCGGGAAAAACTGCCTGAGCTATGCTTTCTATCCATCCCTTGTTTCGACCAGATTGTCGAAAATACTCGACAATTTGGTCGAAACAAGAATCTTCGACAAGGAATCACACAAAATCAGCTTCTCAAGGAATGCCCGGCCTGTAAAAGAACTACCTTCTCCCTGGCCTCTGTGCACGCCACTCCTCCTGTATTTTTCTGTATTTCTCCCTTTGATCCTCGTTGAGCAGGGCAGTGAACTTCTCCAGATAGCTTTGGTTTATCTCTCTCATTTTGCTTTGCGCTTCCTCCCGGACGAGCGCACCGCTGCTAATATCTTCGAAAATCTTTTCTCTTTCCTTTTGCGTATCCTTAAACAGCTTATGAGCCTCTTTCCTCTGGGTCTCATCCAGTTTCAAAGAATCGCAAATCATTTCGAAGCGCTGTTCCGCCTGTTTTTGCCTGTCTTGCATGCGCTGGCTCATATCACCCGGACGGCCTTGCCCGCCTTCACGATTGGAACCTCCTCTGCGCTGGGCCTCAAGCGTATAAGGGAAAATCACCATCGAACAAAGCAGCAGCATCCCTGCAATGGTCATTAAACGGTTTAGCTTCAGGCTTAACATCCTGACCTCCTGAAATGAAATTAGAGTTTTTGCTGTGTGAATTTTGAAAGGCCGGCTTGAATTTTGTCCAACTGGATCATGAATTGAATAAGGTTATATTTTACCTCCCGGGCCAAACTGACCTTTGAGGCGCTATGCCTCAAATTTTTCTTTCCGCTCCTCGTCGAGCAAAACGCCGATTTTCTCGTAATAGTCTGCATAGTCCAATGGAAGCTTAACTCATTGGGATCGAATGGATTGTGTATCTGTTAAACTCTCTTTCACTGGGGAGCGCTTCCACTCTGCCAGCACGAGTTCGCCTCCTTCCATGAGAGCGGAGACCATTCTTCTACTGCCAAAGACCGGGCCCATACCGTCGTCTGAAAAGCCGCCACGCCCCGGCCTACCTCCTGGCATCCGGGCCCCGGGCATGCCGCGAAACTGTTCACTCGGTCCAGTCTTTGACTGGTCGCGACTGGAGATCTCGCTCCTGGCAATGACAACAAGACTATCGGAGGAGGGCACCAGACCCCTCATGTCCCCGGGAATGCCGATCCAATAAGCTTTCCGGTCAGGTCGAGACCAGGCGGCCAGATCATCGAGAAGCTTATCTGATATTTCAGTACCATTCGAGCTCCTGCAACGTTCCATGATTTTTTGTCTCTCTTCGAAATTTATCGGGTGCGGCGAGACAGGTTCGCCTGTGAGCCAGTGCGGTGCGGTATACTGAAGGGGCGACTCAGGCTTGAGCCAGGTGCAGCCTTGGGTGGCTATCAGCCGGGCCCGGGCAAGGTACTCGTTAGCGTCAGGCGTGGAGATAGCAGGCTCAGAAAATGAGATGAGAAACAGGAAATGGCCCGCCGCGAGGGCGAGCAATGCGAGACGGCAGGACCGCAGAAATTTGCTTGGCAGGCTTCTTAAGGCAGAACAGGTATTTGAAAGGTTTCTTTCTTCCATTATTTTACGGCCAGAAAGATATTCAAAATCCTTTAACCAGGCCCCGATTCGCAGACTTTTTCCATTCATTTTGGTCTTGATCCGGGGCAATCTCTAGCGCATATTCCGCATCTGGTACCGAGTTTCTCTCTGTTAAAATTGGCCGCGGGGAGTATTACGGGAATCCTTTTTTATCCAGGCAGCGACCTCTCCCCGGTCAGCTTATGCCACTCTACAGGCGTATTCCCGGCCAGGGAAAAAAGATTTACCTGGGGATATTCAAGAGTTAATAGATTTGCCCCCTGGAGGGGGATTTAGTTACATTTTTCCGGACTGATTTTTTAATTGGGATTATTCGTGAATTTCCACAGGCTTTGTATAGGAGGACCTATGTGTCCGCCCGAAGGTTGATATGTTTGATCAGGCCGGTGCGCACACACAACTCTTGTCCCTGCAACAAATGAAAAAATTGAGTTATCATGTTCCGGAATAAAGATTACAGTCATCCGAAACGAATCCTGCACTTTCAAGGAGGTGGAGATGTCTTTTTCAGTCAAAAAAATATTTTCAGAAAAGTTATTCAAAGAAGTAGCGGCAATAATTTTCCTTGTTTGTCTGTTATCTGTTATCCAGACAGCTATCCTGCTCGGGCAAAGCAGCCCCCGTGTGGGATATGAGTACTGGATCCCGAGTTCTGAGACAGACTCAGCCGGCCAGCACGGGATTCATTTCAAGGAGTTTGCCAATGGTTCGGCGTATGAGCCGAAATATCCTTTCAGCTTCCAGCGCTGGGACGAGCCGCAGCTTGGGGAGCTTAAACAAAGACTCAATCTTGAAGAGCTGATAAAAGACGCGCCTACGGAGTTCGAAACAGTCAGGCGGATCGCCCTCATGGTCTGCAACCTCTGGGCGCATTCCTCGCCGGTAACCTACCCGAGCTGGAACGCACTGGCGATCCTCGATGAAATCGACAGGGGACAGCAGTTATGGTGTACTTACAAGCAGCTTGTTACCATGCAGTGCCTCGCCGCACTGGGCATTCACAGCCGGATCGTTCCCTGCCACTGGCACCATTCGCTGGAGTTCTGGTCCAATGAATACTCGAAGTGGGTGGTGATGGATGCCTGGACAGCCAATTTTTACCGGAAAGACGGTATTCCACTGGGAGCGCTGGAGCTTTGCCGTTTCAGCCGGAAAACCGGCGATGTCAAAGGCTCCGGGGTCTATGAGATAAATATCAACCCCAACCGCTGGAAACCCGACCGTACCCAGGACAGTGTGCTTGCCGATACGCCCTGTTATCAGTACATCCGCTATATTGCGCGCAATGATTTTCTCTCCGCCCCGCTCGAGCCGAAACCTGCCGGTCCCAAAGGCGGCTACCTCCAGCCCAATAACCAGTTAAACGATGTGCTCCAGACCGGACTTCTGCATATCGCCTGGTGGGAGCCGGGCGATGCTCCCACGCTGGTCTGCCCTGCAGTCAGGTATGAACAGGACTTCAATTTTCCCTTGAATGAGGTCGAGATAGCCTTGAGGCGGCCCGCCGACAGGGAAGGCGCCCTGGATGTGAGTCTTGCGACCCATACGCCGGAGTTCGACAGTTTCTACCGCAAGGTGGATCAGGAGGACTGGGCACCCTGCGGAAGCCGTTTCCTGTGGGAGCTGAAAAAGGGTGAAAACAGGCTGGAGGTCAAATCGGGAAACAAATGGGGCAGGTTTGGAAAGCCTGGCCTGGCGGTACTCGAATACAGTCCTGAGGAACTCGAAGCACCCCTGGTAGAACGTCTCGAAATAACTGACCCGGGATTTGAAATTACCGGGAGTAAAATGAAAGACTTAAAAAGCAGCACGGCGGAAGCCTGGCGGATGATATATACGGATCATTATCAGAAACCGGTCTTTTACGGTACGGTCACCGAAAATCCCCATTCCGGGAAGTACTGCTTCAAGATCGAGCTTGGCGACCCGCCTGTCTGGGGCAAATTGAGCAGCGGCAGATTCAGAGTCAACCCGGCAGCCGATGTCACGCTCAGGGTCTGGCTGCGCGCTGACCGCCAGGAGAGTGAGGCGGCTGTTTTCATCAGTGACGTCTCCTCGGCCGGGCCTTACGGCGGCCCCGGCAGGCAGGCCGTGACCCATGATTGGGTGCGGGTGGGAAGAGAGTGGAAAAGATACGAGATCAAGGCCAGGCTGACAGCCAGAACCATTGAGATCATGGTCGGGGTACAGACCACAGCAGGGACTGTCTGGGTGGATGACTTCTCGATCACCGAGGATAGAAGAACCGGGCTTCCCTGGTAGAGGAATTATGGTTTGTTCACTTTATATTGACACCGCAGGTGGCAAGAGATATTTTCCGAAAGATTTATATCTGGCAGCTGTTGAAACTGCAGGCAGTGATATTTAACTTCGGCAGCTTTTAAAGCGGAATATCATTTTTATCCCCCAGGATATTTTTCCGGCTTTTTTACTCAAACAACGGGGAAGACATGGACTTAGATACAGCGGCAAAGGAGCTGGGACGTCTTATCTCTCAAACTCCTGAATACAAGTACTACAATGCGGCTGCCAAAGATCTGGAAGAGGACAAGGAAACAAGCGGACTTTTGGAAAAACTCAAGGAATATGAGCAGACGGTTCAGGAGGCTCAGGCCTCGGGAAAAGAAGTTCCGGAGGTGCTGAGAAAGGAGTACACGAGTTGTTTCGAGGATATACAGAGCCGATCACTGATTCAGGCGCTTTTTGCGAGTCAGGAAAACTATATCAAGCTGATGGACAAAGTAAATAAGATGATTTCCAAGGGAATTCAGGAAGGGGCGCAGGGCCGGATAATCACCAACTTTTAGCCTCTCAAATGGAAGATTCAAGAGAAAGACCCGCCTTATTGTACATTGTCGGCACACCGCTGGGGAATCTCAAGGACATTACCTGCCGGGCTGTGGAGGTGCTCAAGCAGGTTCCGGTTATCGCCTGCGAGGATACCCGTCACAGCCGCAAACTGTTCCAGCGCTACGAGATAAACGCCCGGCTGATAAGCTGCCATGAGCATAACGAGGAGGCGGCTGCCCGGCAAGTGGTCTCCATGGTGGAATCGGGGCTCTCAGTGGCCCTGGTCAGCGATGCCGGCATGCCTGGAATCTCGGACCCCGGCTATCGAGTGGTCTGTCTGGCACTGGAGCACGGCCTCCAGGTCGTGCCGGTTCCCGGCCCCTCGGCGCTGACAACCGCCTTGTCGGCATCCGGTCTGCCTACAGACCGCTTTTTTTTTGCAGGCTTTTTGCCCTCCCGGGATAAAGCTCTCGTGAGCTCCCTCCAGGAGTTGGCAGAGCTTAACGCCTCACTGGTTTTCTATTGTCCGGCCCGCAGGATTAAAAATGTGTTGAAAAAGGCCAGCCAGGTATTCGGAAACCGCCGCGCTGCAATAGCCCGCGAACTTACCAAACTGCATGAAGAGTTTATTCGCGGGAGACTTTCGGAAATAAATGACTTGCTCGAGTCCAGGTTTTCAGTCCGCGGTGAGATCGTTCTGATCGTGGAGGGAAAATCTTCCAGAGAAGAAAAGTCTGCGGATGATCTCCCGGAAAGGTTAGACACATTTTTGGCGGGTCTTGAGAATGCCGGGTCAATGGGAGCAAAAAATCTTACCGCCCTGGCAGCGGAACGCCTGGGCCAGCCTCGAAACAAAATCTACCCCCTGGTCTGCGCCTATCTGAACCGCCTTAAATAAGCGCTCCTTACACGCACACAATTAATACTCAGGTCATATTATAGGTTGCATTTTCGGGCGATACCGCAAATCTCATAACGCAATAAATTACAATGTATTAAAAGCAAATTATGAGATTGAAGCAAATGCAATCTATTTTATGTCCCCCTTAGTAAAGCTGTTTGATCTGCAAGGCTATCCTGCCGGGCTGGTGCTGGTTTTCGACCTGCCAGATAATCTGCCCCTCGACCGCCAGTTTGCTTATCTTTCCGGAAGTTCCGGTAACATAGACTGTGTTGTCATGTCCATTGTATACCAGATAGTCAGGCCTGCCCAGACCGCCAAGTTTGTTTGAAATATTTCCTTTCTGGTCTATCTGATAAAGAAAGTCAGCACCCGGGTCCGCGATCCAGCACAGGTCGCCGTCTGAGTTGACCACAAGATCCACAGGCTCTTTAAAGACCTTTAAACTCCAGTCCAGAGCTTGATTAGTAAAATGAAACAATGTCCTAGAGCCGGTATCGAGGACCCAGACTGAAGATTTGTAAGCCTCTCCCGCGGCTACTAGTTCCGGAACAGCGAAATCCGAGTGCGCAAGCTGGATAACCTCCTTGTTATGTATTTTCACAATCTGCGGGTCCGAGGAACCGACCCATACATCCCCTGTCGGGTACTCGACTGAAATTGAGGTTGGGGTAAGGTTAGTGTTGTAGGCCTCGATAAGCTCACCGCGTGTGCTGAAGTGATAGAGCAGGCCATTGAGACTTTTTACCGCAATCCAGACAGATTGATCAGTATTATTGAATCGAAAGGCTCCCACATTTTCCAGCCCGGAGACCTCATCCAGCCATTCTCCTGAATCTGTAAAGCTGGCGATCTTTCCAGTGTAACCATCCAGGACCCAGACCTTGGAGTTTGACGGATGGAACTGGATATCCTGAATACTGTAAAAAGGTGCATCGAGAACGAAAAGCTCGTCCCTGAAATCAGGGGTCATAAGCGCTATATTCGTGCCATTTTCGATTTCCATCCAGCCGAAAACCCATCCCGGAGTGGCCAGATCGGATTTGGTTTCATGCAACTCAGGGCTGTCTTTGAGCACCAGACGGAGATAATAGGCATAGGTCACGCCGTTTTCCACAGAGTCGTCCATAAACTCTATGACCTCCGGAGGAAGCAGGCTCTCATTAAGGATTGCGGTATCGGGACTGTCCTCGGAGAGCCGTATAACCTGAATGCCTTTAAGGTCAACGAACTTCAGAGAATCCCAGTGGAGAAGAACTTTTTTGTTGCCGGCCAGAGCATTAAAACCGATGTTCATCTGCTCTGCATCGGGATTTTGCGGGTCGAAGGGATTATTTCGCTCCCGGTCGGAACAGCCAAGGACCGAAAGAATTAAAATTAATGGCAGAATTATAAATTTTATTGCCTTGAAGGATATGGAAATCCCGCTCAATACTCTGTATCTCTCTTCTGCTTGATGGCCCTGGCTTTTAAAGCGAGAGCCTTTTCTATCCGGTTCGAACATTTCGCCGGTCCCTCTGTTGACAATTTCTTCTGAAGCCTCACCCGGCAAGCCACCAATTGATGCCCTTATCAATTGAAAATCCCTTTTTTCTATGTTTAAACGCCCATTGGTCAAAATTTCAGTGAGAAGCCGCTCTTTCGCGGCTCAATTACCAAAGAAAGACGGTGAGTTTTTTGATTGGGAGAATCATGTTTGCCGGTTTTTAACACAAAACGGCTGATCAACAAATAGCCGAAAACTCCGATAGCCACATCGCCGGCGATAAAAGAAGCTTTGGAAATCCTGTCGTTTCTGCGGGCCTTTGAAAAAGCCTTTTCCCGGGCTTTTGTACCCAGGAGATGCATGTACTGATCATAAAACTTGTCCGCTTCGTTGTTGAAATGGATTCCGTTTGTCAACAGTGCTGCTCCGGCCCCGAGACTGAACAGCAGGTCCGGTGTAAATAGTTTTTTTATCGGTGAGATATAGGAGTAAGTTTGCAGATCAGAGGCGGCTCGATCCAGGTTTTCAGTCTCAAGGCTGACAAACAGATCGGCCCCGTGTTCAAAGACTCTGTCCAGATCGATCGCCTTGGTCTGGTAGCCCTCGAGCTTAACCAGTACTGAATCCCCGGTTCCCAACAGAAAAAGGTATTCTCCCGGCGTGCGGCCCAGGGCGCGCCCGCGGTAGCTGAGATCAGCTGACTGAGGGTCAGAGCGGATTCTGAAAATAGCGCGCGCGGTGAGATCTATTGTTTTCTGGCCTGCAGAACCGACTGTAAAGGGATAATTCAGGTATCTGTGAACCCAGCGGCCGGCGGTGTGAGTCGGGAAAAAGCTCAAGATATGCCCGCCGGGGGCAATCTGGATTTCTGTAAGACTGTCCAGGTTCAAAGTGTCGTTGTCTAACACAATCAAACCCGAATCAGGCACAATTGTGAGCCTGGCCGGCTCCTCGGAAGCCCAGAGGTTCAAAGAAACCGAGAGCAAAAGCGGAAGCGCTATCCTGAGAGAAGCCCTGTTGAATGAAAGATTATTTCGGATGAAAAGCATATACCGATCCGTTGTCAGTACAGTAATAAAGAAAATCTTTATAAATTAATGGAGAGGCGCTGATACCCTCATTGATATTCCTGTACCAGCAGCGCTCCCCGCTCTCAGTGTAGAAAGCGGCCATTTCTCCGCTTTTTGTACCGGTAAAAGCAAGCTCCTTGGTCAGGCTTGGAGCGCTCACAGTTATACCGTTCAATTTGGTTTTCCAGAGGAAATTGCCATTCTCCGCCGTGAGCTTGACGAGCCAGCCCGCCCTGGCGCAAAGGAACAGGGAGCCCTCGGAATAAACCGGACTCGAAAAAAACTGATTCTCAAGCTGAACTTCCCATTTGGTTTTAAGGCTGTCCGGCTCAAGACAAAATACCTTCCCATTAGTCAAAGCGCCGAAAATATAAAAGCCGTCGGAACACAAGTCACTGAGCAAATGTCCATGCAGATTATTTTTTGCGATTACTTCACCGGTCACAGAATCAAGCTTGTAGATCGTTCCCTCAAGTGTCGGAATGTAAAGATAAGGGTCCAGGAAAACCGGGGCATACTCGATTTTACCCTTCAATTCCTGCTGCCAGTTGCGGTATCCGACATCTGGATTCAGAGAAAGCACCTTGCCGAGCTGGGTGAAAAGAAAAAGCTGGTTTTGCTCGAGGATCGGGCTTGCATTGGCCGGACCGATTTGGCGCTGGATGTGTTTATGCTTGGAATTGATCTCCGTGCTGTATACCTTGCCGTCCGGGGCCTGGGTATTGAAAAACATCTGTTCACCCTTGATCAGTACCGATCCGCCGAACCCGCCCTTGAAGCCGCGGCGCGCCATTTGTTGCCCGCTGTTGCGTTCGAGGATAAAAAGACGCCTGTCCCGTGTGCCGATAAAAATATAATCCCCGGCTGCACTGGGAGTTGCCCCGATCGAACGCGAGATTCTTTTATTCCAAATCAGTTCGAGAGGTACACGGATCCGGGCCGCCAGGCTCGAGGTTCTGGCAAAACCTCCCTTATCAATCCACCAGCGCGCATTAGTCTCTGTAAAAAAACGAATCCGTTTATCCTTGGCATAAGCATCGCCGGCCGTAAAAGAACAGAGCGCAGCCGCTGTGACCAGAACCAATCCATAAAGGCGCATGGTGAATACTTTCTTTGCTCATAGAATTTGGAAAAAAGTTTATGCTGAATTTTAACTGTAAAATGATAAATTAGTTACGATCTATTGCAAAGTCAAATCAAAATGGGTGTTGACGCTTGTCCAAGGAGAACTTAAATTAATTTTTAAGCCAAAAATATTTGAAATTTATTTTATCTAACCACTAAGCAACATAGTTACTTTGTGGTTAAAAATGTAAGAGATATTCTCTCAGAATGAATCTGTAAGAATCTAAAGCCTGCCGTAACCAGAGCAGGCCAAATAAATTCGTTTATTGAGTATCTACCTGGATAACCGGGAATTGTTCCCTTTGACCTGTCGAATTTTACCTCTGCAGGTAACTTTTTCAGGCGGCGCAGGGTCTGCTTTTTTCTGAATCCCGCGCTATGCAGGATCTGTCTCTTTTTTGTATTCGAGGTGATTCTTCTCTTGAATATGCTGGTGCTGGCAGTCGGTCGGATGCGCGAGGAAGCGCTTGCGCTCTTATGCGAGGATTATCTGGGGCGCATTCACCGCTATGGCCACCGGGTCAGTGTGGAGGAGGTCAAAGAAGAGTCCGGGAAAAGGGAGCCCTCCTTGATTCTTAAAAAGGAAGCGGAACGTCTGCGCTCCCGCCTGCCCCAAGGCGCCTTCAAAATAGCTCTGGACCGGGAAGGGGAGTTTTGCGATTCACCGGGACTTGCCAGGCGCCTGGAAGAGCTTATGCTGCAGGGCAGGGACAGAGTTGTTTTCCTGGTGGGCGGTCATCTGGGACTTCAAAAGGATCTCATCTCAAGCTGCGACTGGGTTCTTTCCCTTTCCAGAATGACTTTTACGCATGAAATGGCCCGTCTGATTCTGCTCGAGCAGCTTTACAGGGCCAACACTATCCTGCGGGGGGAGCCTTACCATAAATAAGCGCTTCCCAGGCTTGACGCGGGGCTCCAAACCGCGGAACTTTTTACTGGTCTTTGGCCATTGCCTGGAAAGACTAAAGGCGTCTATCTCTTCCGGTTCAGGCTCCCCCGGAAGGAGACTGTCCAGGTCGGCAGGCTCGGTTTTTTAGAATTCCCGGCCGGTTATTATATTTATACCGGAAGCGCCATGGGCGGTTTGCAGGGCCGTCTCAAAAGGCATCTCAATGGCCCGCCGAAAAGCGGATCATTACATTGGCATATTGATTATATTTCCGCTAAAGCGGTCGACAAGAGCTTCGCGGTGATCGTAACCGGCAGTCGGGCCGAATGCGATCTCAACCTGGCAGTTGCTGCGATCCCGGGCGCTGAAATTGCAGCCCCGGGGTTCGGCTGCTCGGACTGCCGCTGCTCAAGCCACCTTTACCGCCTGGCCCAGCCGGTCTGGCCTGATTACCCGGGCCTTGAAATCCGGCTGCCTGCTTGAGCGGCGCCTAGGCTTTTTCCAGGATGCGAAAAGATTATAATCCACCATGATGCAGGAAAGAAGAAAATGGCCTGGTACAAAAAAACATTCGGCAAAACCTATCTGGATATTTATAGCCATAGAGATGACACTGAAGCCCGCAAGGTTCGAAACCTTTTCGAGCTATTATATTCACCGCTCGTTGAAAAAAAAGGCAGCCAGGTGTTGTGTATCCTCGATTTGTGCTCAGGCCAGGGCAGATATAGCAGAGTGCTGGCCCAGGCCGGCCATAGAGTGGTGGGGCTGGATTTAAGCGAAGAACTGCTCAGGGAAGCTCAGAGCTATCTGGAAGCGAGTCCGCCGCTTCCAGGCCATATATGGCTTGTGCGTGCCGACATGCGCCGGATACCGTTTTATAAAAAATTCGACCTGGTAATCAACATGTTTACGAGTTTCGGCTATTTTGAGGAAGATGAAGAAAACCAGAAGGTTCTGGATTCAATTAAGCAGGCCTTGAAGCCTGGCGGGCGGTTTCTGATCGATTACCTGAACCACTGCGCCGTGCTTAAGAACCTGGTCAAAGAGGATGATTTCCAGACCAATGGCTTGAGCGTAAAACAGTGGAGAACAATCAGCGCGGACGGCTTGAGGGTCGAGAAAAAAGTGATTGTCAAAGGGCCGGACTGGCAGGACCGTTTTGATGAGTCGGTAAGGCTTTTCAGCAAGGAAGAGCTGGAAAATATGCTTCGAGGAGCAGGCCTCGAAGTAGACCGGATATTCGGTGACTATACAGGCGCTCCTTACACTGACGATTCGCCAAGGCTAATTCTCACTGGATTGAACAATGAATGATTTCGGTTTGGAAATGGTTATCTGCAGGCCAGGGATAAACCAGCTCGTAGAGGATTATCTCAAAGGGAAGAGCACCCTTTTGTCTTTCTATGGGGGCCATTATGCAGAGAGAGGAAGATTGTCAGCACTCGCCGGGCGTATCGATAAAAAATTCGACCGGAAGCGGGCTGCCGCAATCCTCGAGGCGCAGATAGCTTTCCCGAATGTCAAAAACGGCAAACAGCGCCTGGAGCGCTTTGTAAAGGAGAGCGGTTTCATTATCACCACAGGCCAGCAGCCCCTGCTTTTCGGCGGCCCCCTTTACGTGCTTTACAAATGTCTTACTGCTGTCAGACTGGCCGATCATGCAAGCAAAACTCTCGGGGTGCCGGTTTTGCCTGTCTTCTGGAACGCCAGTGAAGACCATGACTTTGCCGAGATAACCACAATCAGCCTCTTGGATCCGGCGAACAGGCTTGAGACTTTAAGCTTCCCCCAGGATTTCGAAAGCCTTCGTCCGGCGTGCCTGATCGAGATCGGAGAACATATTTTAACACTCAAGGCGCGCCTGGAGGAGCTTTTACCTGAGACGGATTTTCGACCCTGGGTGCTCGAGCTTTTAAGTTCGAGCTACCGCCAGGGCAAGAACCTGGGATGCGCTTTTTCCGAGTATCTAAGCCGGCTGTTTGCAGACTACGGGCTGTTTGTGGTTGATGCCTGTCATCCCGCCCTGAGAAGCGAGTGCTCGGATTTATTCGAGGCTGAAATATTCGATGCGGCATCGAGTATCAAAGCCTTCAAGGAACAGAGCAAAGCGCTCTCTTGGGCCGGTTATCAGCTCCAGATAACACCGCTGGATCAGGATACGAGTCTCTTTCTCATTCAGGATGGAGTGCGGACCAAACTCCAGATTGGAAAACGTGCTGGAGAATTTTTATTAAAAGGTACAGGGAAAAAAGTGACATCCGCGGAAATCAGGACACTTCTTGAACAGAAACCAGAGTCTTTCAGCCCTGGAGTTCTGATGCGCACTCTTGTCGAGGCGAACCTGTTCGGCACCCTGTGCTATGTGGCCGGTCCCGGGGAGATAAGTTACTACGCCCAGATGCGCAGCCTCTACGAGCTCCGCCAGCTCGAGATGCCTGTTATTTACCCCAGGCTTTCCGGTATCCTGGTAGAGAGCAAGATCGCCAAGGTGCTGCAAAAATACGGGGTGGATGCAGAGAGCCTGCAGACAGGCGCGGATAAGCTGGCCGGTGAACTGCTTGCCGCCAGCGGTTCCCTCGCCCGCGTGATAGAGGAGACTGAAAGGCTCAAGTCTTTTCTCGAACTAAGACTCGCTGTGCTGGCGAAGCTGGCCGAAAGGATCGATCCGACCCTGGCCGGTCCGGTGAAAAGCACCAGCGGCTCCTTGGCAGGGAACCTCGAGCGGCTGGAGAAAAAAGTCACCGCAGCAGCGAAAAAAAACAACGACACCATGGTCAGCCAGTTGCACAAGGCCCAGGCGCACCTCTGGCCTGGAGGGAAACCCCAGGAAAGGGAAATTGCCGCAGTTTATTATCTGTTTCGCTATGGGAGGGAGCTGCTTGGGTTTCTGCAGAAAAACGTGGCAATCGATTTGGGATGATTGAAGTAAAAAGCTGACCAGTGACGAGGTATGATTAGCCTTTTTAAAGGTAAGGGCTCTCAGTTGCAGCCTGCTTGCTTTTTAGGGCCGGTCTGTATAGTATTAGTGGACAATGGAGACCCTGTTGAGCGACAGTATCAAGGAAAATCTGGCGCGGGTGGTCGAAAGGATCGATCATGCTGAGATATCGGCCGGGGTTGAGCGGGGTACTGTAAGGCTGGTGGGTGTTACCAAGAGCAGGACGGTTGAAGAGATCGAGGCTGCTGTCTCTGCAGGGCTCGGGGACATCGGGGAGAACCGTCTGCAGGAGGCCGCTTCGAAACTTCCCGGTCTCAGCCTCCCGGTTACCAAACACTTTATCGGCCACCTCCAGCGGAACAAGGTCAAAGACGTGCTGAGGCTTTTTGACTTTATCCAGTCAGTCGACTCCGGGAGACTGACGCGCGCGATTGATGAACAGGCAGGTCGCCTGGGAACCCGGGCCAGGATCCTGATACAGGTCAACACCTCCAGGGAGGAGAGCAAGTTCGGGGTGGAACCTGAGCTTGCCGGGGATCTGGTCGAGTTAATCGCCGGTTGCCATAACCTGGAACTCCTCGGACTGATGACAATCGGCCCATTGAGTGAAAACACCGCGGATGTGGTAAAAAGCTTTCGCGCATTACGCAGTCTTTTCGAAGAGTTTGCCTCCCTGACGGCTGACAACTGCCGCATGGAAATACTTTCCATGGGCATGAGCTCTGATTTCGAGATCGCCATAGCCGAGGGAGCCAACATGGTTCGTGTGGGCACGGCAATTTTCGGCCCGCGCTGTTACTGAACAACCCTGAGAGGAGGCGAAGGTGAAGATTACTCCATTGGAACTGAAAAAACCGGATTTCAAACGGGGGTTCAGGGGATTCAAGGAGGATGAAGTGCAAAGTCTGCTTGCCTCCGCAGCAGAGACTCTTGAGGAGATTCTTAAGGAGAACCTGGAGCTCAAGACTCAGATGGTCGAGTTCAAGGAAAGACTGAAAAATTACCAGGCTCTGGAAAACACTCTGAATGAAACATTAATCATGGCCCAGAGGACCAGTGAATCAGCCCGCCAGGCGGCTGAACGCGAAGCTGAACTGATTATCGCCAAAGCTGAAATCCAGGCTGAGAAACTAATCGAGGAAGCCCGCTCGAGGCTCAAGAGCCTGAAAAGCGAGATAGAACAGCTCAGACAGGAAAAAGACTCATTTCTTGTCCGGATGCGCTCGCTGGTAGCCAGCCAGTGGAAGATGCTCCAGGAAGAAAAAATCGACCAGGAAATAATCAGGGAAGCTGTAAAGGCTCCTCCGCAGGTGGAGGAAACCGTGGAAAGGCCGGAACCATTCAGGAAAGAAAGAAAAGCAGGAGCTCAAGGGGGAAAGGAAAAAGCCCCTGCTGTTGCCTCAGATGAAGAAGGGCTTGTGGAAACGGCTCAGGAAGAAGCTCAGCAGGAGAGTAAAAAGATCGATAATGATATGCCGATGCCTAAAAATCTATCAGCCCAGTTGGGAAAAATTTTAAGGGGTGAGCAAACCGAGGAGGCTGAAGAAGGAGTCACTGTTGAGCCTGAAGGGGAAGAAGAGTATCTGGCGGATGAAAATCTTGAGGAAGAAAAAAAGGATTCTTTCCTGGGTCAGGAAACACAAGGAAATGAGGAGGGAGGAGAAAAGCCCGAGGTTTTCTGGGATGAAGAAACAGGAGCCGAAAGGATGGATGAAGAAACAGGCGGAGATAAAAGTAATAAAGAAGGTTGATATTTGGTAAGTCGTTGGTTACAAAGGAAAAGCGCTCCAATAAATGAAGCTTTTTCTAAGGCAGGCTTAAGGGATTTGAAGCCGTGAAAACGAACCTGACAAGCATAGTCAAAAGGGAAAGGGAAAATGGCAGATAACCTTTTTGCAATGATTAGCGAAGCGGTCGCCCGGATAAAAGAACGCACCGCCCTCAAACCCGAAGCAGGAATTATCCTAGGTACCGGACTTGGGGACCTGGCTTCCCAGATCGAGATCGAGTGTGAAATACCATACCTCGAGATCCCGCATTTTGTCTCCTCCACAGTCGAGACCCACCAGGGCCGGCTTCTGATCGGCACCTTGAGCGGCAAGAAAGTGGTCGCCATGCAGGGCCGCTTTCATTTCTACGAAGGTTACTCCATGCAGCAGATCACTTTCCCGGTGCGCGTCATGAAAGAGCTCGGCGCCCGGACCCTGATTGTCTCCAATGCCTGCGGCGGGATGAACCCGATGTTCAACAAGGGCGATCTGATGTTGATCGTGGACCATATCAACCTGCTGGGCGATAACCCTCTTATCGGCCCGAACGACGAGCGGCTGGGAATCCGTTTTCCTGACATGTCCGAGCCTTACAGCAGGGCCTTGATCGAACTCGCCGAGCGGCTCGCCTGCGAGGAAAAAATTCCGGTTAAAAAGGGTATATATGCTGCAGTTCCCGGTCCGAGCCTGGAAACCAGGGCGGAATACCGCTACCTGCGCGCCATAGGCGCGGATGTGGTTGGGATGAGCACAGTGCCGGAGGTGATCGTGGCCGTGCACTCAGGGCTTAAAGTGCTGGGAATCTCCATTATCACTGATCTCTGCTTCCCGGAGTGCCTGGAGCTTGCTGACATAAGCGAAATAATCCGCGTAGCCGGCAGAGCGGAACCCAACCTGACCCGCCTGGTTGCCCGGATTGTCGGGCGGCTCTGAGATGCGGAAAATCCTGTATAATCTTTTCAAATGTCTTACTACAGGGAGCATTAAATAGTTTCCATTTATATTGTTTTTATATGCTTTAGCCTTGGTTATTAATATAAGTTGAGTAAACAGGAATGATTTACCGGATGTCGATTCTTACATTTAAGGCGCCGGCGACTTACTTTACCTGACAACGGTTGAAATACCCCGGGAGAAAAGCTTCTACAACTGCCGAAAATAGGTTTTAGTGCAGCTACCTGGGATGATAAAGCCATCCCAGTTGAAACCAGGGGCCATAAGAAGCCCTGAAGTCCGAGGACCCTGTTTCTGGAGCGTGTAGAAGACAAGTAATTTCCATCATTGCCATATCAGATGTACAACGCCTAGGCAGGCCTTTGCGCAGGCTTCCTGCACACCAGGCGAGCTTGGCGAAGCGGAGTAAAAGATTTAAGTGCCAGGATTAACTTTTGTTTCTTTTTGTTTAAAAAGAAATGGTTTTGCTTCTTTTGCCACCAAAAGAAGAAATAAAATTTCCTTTACGGACAGATGTAAACAATTTTATAACCTGAATAGTAAAAGCTCTGGTCGGATTATTCCATATAAGCATGAACATAACAATCTACCTTTTAGAAAAAATGGATCAGACATTCATCAAGGCCATCTGGCAGGAAGGACGAAGCATAAGAAGTTTCACTCATTATGCGATCCTTTATGGAATGAATAACGCCTGGTCCCGCTGTGAAAAAAGCGGGATCAAGCCCCGGGAGCGCGACTTTGTTTTCAGTCTCGTTCTTGATAGTGTCCCGCTGATGTATGATTCATTCAAGTATTTATTCAAAAGGCATAATATTCCATTCTCGATAATCTCGGTTTATTGCCGCCGGACACCGAAAGTGACATATGCCGGTATTTCAAAAAAATCCTGTGCACTCGGGGATATTTTATTCGTTCACATTCACAGAGGCCGCTCCGGAGAAGAAGTGAGAAACGCTTTGCTTTGCCAGGCAAAAGCCGCTGCCAGGAAACCTTATCATGTTTCTCCATCAGAAAGAGATCAATTGGAACTCTACACGAATTGGCCGGATTTCACCTATTGCAGTTCAGGAACTATAAATGGAAAGACCAGAAGCATAAATCCGAAAGCTCCTCATTCAGGCGCCCAATACCTGTTGATTGACAATAAGCCGCCGGATGATCCGGACAGCGGGTTGTCGGGCAAGCCCGGATTCTATCCGGTCGGCTCGTGCATGCCTGATCAGTACCTGTTTGACCACAATGATTTGACCACTGAATTATATGACTTCTTTATTTTCCATTCAGGAAGGTCGTTTGAGAGCAGGCGCGATTCTGAGGGAAAGCGCGACTGGTCCGAGATTGTCTGGGATTTGCTGGATATCGGCTTGAAAAAAGCGTTCAACAGGCGAAAATCAGTACAAAGTCCTGACCTGAGTGTTTCGGACTGGAAAGATCAATTGACGGATGGAGCCTTTTTTGCGCAATCCTCGAAACCATTCGGGAGCAAGATCGCTGAGGAAATTCTGGGACCCAGCGGCGCTTCAATTCTGTTTCAAGCCCCCGATATTCCTCAAAAAACGAATATTGAAGAAAAAAGTTTTGAAAATAATAAGAAGGGAGTATCCATTGTTTTGTTTGAGACCGGGGAGGGTATCTTAGAGTCAAAAATTTAAAAATTGTCTATTACTAGAGGTTGGAACTGACTGTCAATTACACTGTGTTTTTTTCTGCTCAAGCCTGCTGGATAGTTGCACCGCATTTTCTTTTCAAATATTTTAAGGAGTTCATTTTCTTTTTCCCGGTTAACCCAGACCAGTTAACCGGATTTTACACTGATATTTGATTCTCCTTACAACTGAAGATTAAACAGAACCACTCGATTTCTAAAGGAGCCGCCATGCGTGCCACCATAAAATCAGCTTTTATGTTATTTGCCAATCTGTTGTTTCTCGTTCTTCTCTCCGGTTGCGGGAAGGGAGGTGTCGAGGATACGGCGGTACTGCTCGAGGATGATTTCTCAGGGCTTGAGACAGGCATGTTCTCAGCCCCGGTGGGTCCGCACACAGAGTACCACTACCTGCCCGAGGCCGCTCCCAGGGGCAACTGGGCGGTCAGTTGTTTTACCTGGGAACAGGGAGCCCAGCGGGCCTGGTGGGTCAAGGATGAAAACGGCTCCCGTGTAATGGCTCAGACTTTCGACAGCAAACAGATGACCCATACCCACCCCATGGTGATCTCAGGCGACATGCTCTGGACGGATTATACCCTGAGAGTGACTTTTGCCGCTGATTCACAGCGCGACCAGTGCGGGGTGGTTTTCCGCTACCGCAACGACCGCTGCTATTACTTTTTCGGCTTGGACGGCCCCAAGGCGCTCTTGAAAATGGTCCGGCACGCTACTGACTTCCACAAGCCTTATGAAAAGGTTCTGGCCGGGGAGGATTTCGCCTGGGAGACCGGGAAGTATTATACGGCAGTCATCCGGGTGCAGGGCGGGAGTATTCAGGCCAGCCTTGAAGGCGGGCCGAAGCTTGAAGCCGTTGATAACACTTACCCGCACGGCAAGGTGGGCTTGACCTCTGATGTGCCGGCCCGCTATAAGCAGGTAACGGTAACCACCAGTGCCGGAGAAAAGAAGCGCATTGAAGAGCTCAAGGTCCAGGGCGCAGCAGAGCTGGCCAGGCTCAGGGCAGCCAATCCCAAGCCGGTGGTCTGGAAGAAAATCGAGACCGCGGGGTTCGGGGTAGGGAGAAATTTGCGTTTCGGCGATCTTGACGGGGACGGCGTAATCGATGTGCTGATCGGCCAGGTGCACCACCACGCTGCTCCCAGGGACAGCTACAGCGAGCTGAGCTGCCTGACCGCGATGACTTTCGACGGCGTGATGCTCTGGCAAATCGGCAAGCCTGACCCGGAGAAAACCCACCTGACCAATGATGTGGCTTTCCAGATCCACGATATAGACAATGACGGGAGAAACGAGGTTGTCTATACCATGAACATGGAGCTGGTGGTGGCTGATGGCGCCACAGGCAAGACCAAATACAAGACCCCGACCCCCCAAAGCAAGGCCCCGGCAGACAGTTTCCCCCGCATCCTGGGAGATTGCCTGTTTTTCTGCGACCTGCGGGGCACCGGCAAGCCCCGCGACATCATTATCAAGGACCGCTACTGGCATCTCTGGGCCTTGAATGACCGCCTGGAGATTATGTGGGAGGGCGCCTGCAATACCGGCCACTACCCTTATGCCTATGATGTGGACCGGGACGGCAGGGACGAGCTGGCTATCGGCTACACGCTGTTCGATGACAACGGGAAGATGCTCTGGACTCTGGACAGTGTGGTGCAAGATCATGCAGATGGCGTGGCAGTGGTGGATTTCAAGGAAAAAGAGGGCTCTGTACCGCGCATTTTATATGCGGCCAGCGATGCGGGAGTTTTTTTCACTGACCTCAAAGGCAATATTCTGAGACACTACTGGATCGGCCACGGGCAAAACCCCGCAGTGGCAGATTTCAGACCCGATCTCACGGGGCTCGAAGCGCTCTCGATAAATTTCTGGGGAAATCAGGGCATAATCCATTTTTACGACAGCCGGGGCGAAATCTATCACGATTTCGAGCCGAACCAGTACGGCAGCATGTGCCTGCCAGTGAACTGGACCGGCAAAGCGCAGGAATATTTCGTGCTCTCGCCCAATGTGAAAGAGGGGGGAATGTTCGACGGCTGGGGACGGCCTGTGGTGGCCTTTCCGGATGACGGGCATCCGGACATGTGCAATGCTGTGCTGGATATTACCGGAGACTGCCGCGATGAGGTCGTGGTCTGGGATCCCTATGAAATCTGGGTCTATACCCAGGATGACAATCCGAAACAGGGAAGGCTCTATAAGCCTGTGCGCAATCCCCTGTACAACTATTCGAATTACCAGGCCACGGTTTCCCTGCCCGGCTGGTCTGAATAAGCTATTTTAGTAACTGGCAAACTTTTCAGCCTTGCTGCGGAACATCTCCAGGCGGTAGATAATCGCTCCAAGTACCAGGGAAAGAGAGATCAACAGAATTCCCCTGGGGATTTCGCTGAAAAGAAACGAGCCCAGGCCGAAAACGAATGAAAAGAGGCTCACCGCTCCCAGACCGAAAGAGATCACATTGAAGGAGAGGGGAGGCCCGGCAGGCAGTTTCTGCGGGTCCACCTGTTCGGTGATCCGCCTCCACAGGGGGCCGCCGGGGTTGACTTTCATCACGAATTTCCTGAGTTTTTCATCCGAGACCGGCTGGGTGAGAAAAGCCACCGTGACCCAGCCCGCAGTGCTGAAAATACAGATCATGATATAGCGCCCGGCTTCAGGGAAAACTATCCCGTACATCTCGAGCACATTGATAGTAATACAGCCTACAACCGACAGGATGTAAGCGGTGATCTCGGTCCAGGCGTTGACCCGCCACCAGAACCAGCGGGCAATCCATACCAGCCCGAGTCCGGAGAAAAGCTCGGCCATGAACTTCCAGGCATCGGCCAGCGAATCTGTCATCGTCCACACACCGATTCCCGCGATAAGCACCACGAACATAGCCCCGCGGCCCACCCAGATATAGTGCCTCTGCGAAGCATCCTTACGCACAAAACGCTTGTAAAAATCATTGATCATGTAGCTTGAGCCCCAGTTGATCAGCCCATCCACACTGGACATGAAAGCGGCCAGGAATGCGGCGAACATTATCCCTCTCATCCCGGCAGGCAGATACTTCTCGATCATCATCGGGTAGGCGAGCTTATGGTCTGTGAGCGTGGGGAAATCCGCCATGCTGATCAGGGCCACCAGAATCCAGGGCCACATCAGCAGGCCGTAGTAAACCACATTGAACCATGCGCCGGCAAAAAAGGCGTGTTTCTCGTTCTTGGTCGCCATGATACGCTGAATGAACATCCCGTTGCCATCCGCTTTCTCGCTCGACCACCAGATCACCAGGATATAGACCAGAAACAGGCTCCAGGTCATCTCGTTCCCGGTTTTTACAAATGGCTTTGCCACTTCCTCGGTGGGCAGAAAACTCAACAGCCCCTGTGCCGTCGAACTTCCGAATACCTCTGTCAGTCTGGTTTCGATTCCGGACAGCCCGCCTATGGCGCTGACAGCGACAACAGCCATGAAAACCGAGCCGAAAAAGGCGATGCAGAACTGCACCACCTCATTGGCCACCACGCCCCAAAGGCCGGCGGCGAGAGCATAGATCATTGTCACCCCGAGAAGCACCGCCAGAGAAAGATATTCGTTCCAGCCCAGAAGCACGGTAATGAAAGATTGCATGGCGAGCATGATAAATCCGATATTGAGAGAGCTGAAAGCGATCCCGTAGAAAATACTCTGGAAACCACGCAGGAAACCGGCCGAGCGGCCCTCGTAGCGCTCCTCGATAATTTCGAGCTCGGTGAGGATTTTGGCCCTGCGCCAGAAGCGGACAAAAAGGAAAGTGGCGCAGAGGTTGCTCCCGGCAAAGCACCAGAGGAACCAGTTGCCAGCGATGCCATTGCGCCTGACCAGTTCGGTAACCATAAAAGGGGTATCGGCGGCAAAACCAGTGGCCGCGATCGAGGTGCCGGCCACCCACCAGGGAAGGCTCCTGCCGCTGAGAAAAAATTCCTCCATGCTTTTCCCGGCCCGTCTGGTAAAATAGGCCCCGATCCCGATCACAATCATGAAATAGCTGGCTATTACAGCCAGATCTACAAAGTTTAACTTCATCAGGCTTCACTCCCTTCAGGACTTTAATATCTAGCCAAAAATATTTGAAATTTATTTTATCTAACCACAAAGCAGCATAGTTACTTAGTGTCTTTGTGGTTAAAAATGTAAGAGATATTCTCTTAGAGTGAATTTGTAAGAATCTACGCCTCGTCCGGGACTGGCGCCCGGAAGAGGTGGCCCCTGCGGGCCATTATCAGCGGCTATCTCAAGTGTACAGGCACAAAGTGGCAAAGGCACAAAGTTTTAAAGACATTTTGTCCCGGAGCTATCATGCTGAAATTTACCGTGAACACCATTTGCCATAAATCTCATCAGGGCTAGACCAATGTGTCCGTCTATGATTGAAACATTATTACCTGTACAGAGCAC
>Ga0307379_10003132_pt1 | contig 24118 bp, 35 predicted proteins | sample UN2MG_FD_202237 | JGI IMG/M metagenome (GOLD analysis project Ga0307379, IMG submission 202237) | Soil microbial communities from Risofladan, Vaasa, Finland - UN-2 | ecosystem: Environmental > Terrestrial > Soil > Coastal area > Acid sulfate soil | place: Finland: Risofladan, Vaasa | collected...
TTTGCTGATGAAAACGGCAAAGGTATTGCCCCATTTAGCGGCTTTTCAGCAAGTAGCTCTCTTTTAAAGAACAGGTCAGGGTCGAACTCCTGCAATATGTCAAACCTGAAATTCTCCCCATCCTCGTGTTCCGTGAAAATAAGAGGTCGAGGTATCATCCCAAGGTCTTTTCTTAATTGCCGAAGAGCGTTCGCGGCGTATGTTCTCCCAGAAGATAGAATAACAAAATCAAAAGATTTGATATTCCTTAAAACTTCTTCGTAAGAAACTTCGTTCATTTCCTTCGCCGTGATATGCCCTTCCGGCGTTGTGTACCCTGTCTTCCCATCGTCTAGAATATAATCATCGGCGATTAGCCCATAATACGTTTTCTTAAACGGATAGGTTACGATGCTATCGGATCCAAACAAATGGCATAAGCCGTTGAATAAATAATACTCCCCGTAGTCTGCTTCAGGGTGAGCCAAGTATAATATCTTCACATCTGCACCTCGCGCTCTTTCCCCTCTTTATCAAGCCACTTTACGAGAACCTTTGGAAGCGTATCGACATATTCTCTATGAACTTTTTCTTGTGGATATTTCCACTTATCTTCGCAGTCCCATTTCTTCGCAAACATGACACGGCTGTAGTCCATCCTAAACGCTTTATCCTTTTCCGCTATCGAATAATGCTGTTCAAACGGTAGAGAAAGTTTACCTGTTCCATTTTTGACAATTTCTAGATATTCCCACTTTGGGATATAGTCGATTATCGTTCTCACAGATAATTCAGCGTTCTTTGAGAACGTCATTGATCCCCAGTGCTCAACTGATGGTGTTGGAAGCATGTATGCTCCATATCCTGCCTTTGCTATTTCAAAACCAAAGTCGAGCTCTTCGTGGAAACTAACTAAAGCTTCCCAGAACCCTGTTGAACCATCAGGTTGTTTGATTTTCTCCCAAAGCGCTTTCCTAAAACCAAAAGCACAACCGACAGGAGAACCAACTCTTCCCGGGTTCACATCCTCGTTAGGTAAATCAATGTTCAAGTTTCGATTTCCTGTTACAGGGTCAATGTGAACAAGAGGAAACCCAGCAGCGCCAGCATGAGGATTATTGTCCATAAAATAGACAAAATTATGAAGCCATTTTGAGTCTTTGAACTGTATGTCGTCGTTAAAAATAATGACATACTCGGCATCATATTGTTCCGTCAAGCGGTTCCAGCTGTATGGAATCCCTTCGTTTTTCTGATTTTCAATGAGCGGAATACCAAAATCTTTACTTAATTCCCTCAGTCCTTCAACCTTCGTTTTATCCTGAGTCCCATCATCCAGCATGACCAATTCATATTGGTCTTCTGGGAAATCTGTATACATGTAAAGCGTTGTAAACAGCTCGCGGATTCTTTCATTATCGTTATAAGTCGGAACACCTATCGCAACTTTAATCATTTTCCCCTCCGTTCATTCGTTCAAGACACGTAAACTTCCATGTGTTTTTTAGAGTTTTTAGTCCAAGAATTATCATCAAGGAACTTATTTGCTCTTTCAATGTACTGCTTTGCAAGTTCCGGCTTATTTATAAACTCCGAAATTTGTTGGATCATTGTGTATTTGTTCATGTCTTTAATCTTGCACACTTCATCGCCCAAGTCGCCGAAGTAAAACGTATCAGTAACGATAATCGGCCTCTGAGCTCGCATGAGAGTTTTAATCGCCGCCGAATTACCACCGCCGGCTTTACTCTCTTTATAATTAAGGATAAAGACATCAGCGCAAGACAATGTCGATAAAAGCTTTTCTTCATCCATGTATTCGCGAACAATTGTTGTCCTATCCGCTATCCCAAGGTCTTCGATAAACTTATAAAACTGTTCTTCATAAGACTTGCTTCCGTACTCGTGTTTCGGCGCAACAAGAAGAAACCCAACATCTGGATAATCGTTTATCATTTCCTTGACCGCTCTCGCTATGTCGTGATACCCCTTTTGGTCTCTCATGAATCCAAAGGAGCCTATGATTGGACTTCTTCCTTCGATTCCAAGATTCTTCTTAGCCATAGCAACGTCAGAACTAAAAGGCTCTTTACACCCAAGCTTTATCACAGATATATTGTTCGCTGTATTACCACCAAGCATGTTTTCTTTATACATGTCACAATGAACAATTACCTCATCTGCTTTCGTCATTAACATATTGTTATAATGACGAATCGGAGAGAACGTGTGCATTTCAACAATGCTTTTCGCTCCGAGAGCCCTGATTTCGTCAAGAGCCTTCTCAAGTTTAAAGCGGTCTTGGAAAAAGCTATATTCGTGTTGGAACACAACAACGTTATATTTCTTTTCCTTAACACACGATACAAGCTGGTCTAAATCTTGTGACGGGAATATGTTGACGATCTCTCCCGTCTTTTCGATTGTTTCAACCATCTCTTTCGAGTATTCAGCAATCCCGCAATTCTTGCCCCAAGAGGGAACAACCTCTAGAAGATTAAGGTCTTGGATTTTTACTTTTTCTTTAACCCACGATCGTTTCTTTCCAAGACCTGTCTTCTGAATTATGGCAGAAAGTTCGGACGCTGTTCTGTCCCAAGTAAACTTCTTGCTAAATTCTCTTCCCTTATCTTGATACTCAGTTATCAAAGAACTCTTTGCTTTCCACGCTTCGTAAAGCTTGTTGAGATTATCAACTACTCCTTGCTGGTCAACAACCGCCCTCTTGACGCCATATTCGCCATAAACCATTGCCGCAACATCAAGAAGAATACCTCTGTCTTCCACTATCTCAACCCCAGAGGCATAGTTTGTGACCATCGGAATACAATTACAAGCCTGTGCCTCCAACAGAGGAAGCCCAAATCCTTCGCCAATCGCCGTATTAAGAAGAACGGTTGACATATTATAGAGAAGGTTGACCTTCATATCATCAACTGCTCCCCTAGCGCCAGCGTCTTTTGCGATAACGCATCGATTTCCAATCCCGGCCTTCTTTATAATTGTCCACAGGTCATAGCCAAGATTATCTCTTGGATCCGTTACCATAAACAATAGTACGTCTTTCTTGTCTTTACAAAACTCGCCAAACGCGTCTATCGTTACCGGTAAATTCTTTCTACTCGTATTTTGAGCAATCGAGAGAACCGTGAACGTATTCGCAACATCGATAATGTTGTCTCCACCCCATTCATGATCTCTAGGGAAAGCGCTGAAAATATTTTCATCTACACCTGGATAAACAACTTCTATCTCTGTCCCTGCGCTTAATTTCTTCAGTTCTTTCGCGCCATAATGGCTAAAAGAAACAACGCTGTCAAAACTTCGAAGCGTGTCTCCCCACGAATCCCACAGATACTCGCCATCAACCGTTATCCACACGACTGTTTTGAGCTCATGAGTTTCTTTGAATTGAGAAAGAACATCCTTTATAACTAAAAAATCCCAGAGGTCTCCGATGCATAAGAGAACGTCTGGGACAAAATCGTTTAACACAATTGCAAGTTGGCCAGATTCGTCGTTCGTCTTCCGCAAAGGGTAGACATAATACGGTAAATCGTGTTTCAATGGAATATGGTGCCATCCAGCAACCGCAATTTCAAAGCTGTTATTCAACCTTTTACTTACTTCACGACAAATCCTTCCTAAACCAGTGTGCACAAGAGGGGTGTCTGTCAAAATCAACAGTTTTTGCTTTTTCATTTATATTTCCTTTCATTCGTTCGTTCCTTGACAAAGAATCTTTAAGCTGCAACCAATTTTTGAAGCTTTTCTTCAACAATTCCAACAGCTTGCTTAAGCCTATTTCTCTCACAGAAAACTAATATCCTGTTTAATGTCTCCGCGCCAAAGTCTGATGCTCTTATGATATTAAGAACGGCAAGCTCTGGTTTTCCGGAAAACATTTTATCGATTTGTTCTGCGTTCATTTCAACAAATCGTTTGTTAGTAATGACTATTCCGTCACTACCTATTTCACAGATTTTGCCCTCATGCATTAATCTCGAAAGTTCTTGAGATTCTAGTTCAGGGAGTGCCTGCCCCGGTCCAATGCGTACAGCTTTTGATTGCTTCCATGTTCCCTTGGGTCCTTTGTACGTGAAACTCATTACGATCTTATACTTCTTTTCTACTTTAATTGCTTTAGTCATTTCATTCCTCCGTTCGGTAATGCGGGGGAACCCTTACGGGCCCCCCGCTTTATCATTCAGTCGTTAATTTTTACTCCACTACGTTAGTCGTAATGGTTGGATTCGAGTACGCGCTTGCTGTTAATTGATAAACAACGCCCGCACCGCGATACAACACCTGTGCTGCTAACCAGTGAATATAAGTCGCATCGATAATTGGGTATCGAGGATCATATCCGCCGGGCATGAGAAGCAACCCATGTGCAGATGGATTTTTCTTTTGAATGAAGCGAATTGGTTTCGCTTGTCCTGAACGTGAACCTATGATCATAAAATAATCATCCGGCATCCACTCAGTAACAATCCAATCAACTCCAAGCATTCTTCCTGAGAAACCATCAATCGCAACCCTTTCAGAAATAGGGTTAGCAATTAACAGCTGGTTGGAATTTCCCGCGATGTTCCAACCTGCCAGGTCTTCGACTTTTTGCATAAAGTCAGAATTCCCGAACCCGATCAACGCACCTGTAAATCCTTGTTCCTTAATCAACTGCTTTGCAGCAGTGATGTCGGTCAAGGCCAAGGTTGTTGAACCGGATGCAACATAATGCGTATGAGCGCCTGTGAAGACGTTCACGCCCCATGTTGGCGGAGCAGTGATTTTTTCGTCTGCCGTATAGCTACCATTCCACCAACCATCAGTGGTACTGGCTAAGGCAACGTCCAAAATAACTGCGGTCATAAGCGCTCTGTCACGCTCGATTGCCTTATTCGCTAAACTAGCGATTTCAGACGAGCTGGACATATCACTCATTAACCAGTCAAACGTGTAATCAATATCGAGACCATATTTCTCGGTATCTTTCTGCTTTTTACCGTATTCCTTTTTACGAGAAGCCGGCTTCTCGCCTTCGGCGAGTTTTTGGAACTTCCACTTACCACTGGCATCGAACTTATAATAAGATTCGTCACCATCGACTGTCAAAGCTGAGCGAAGATCAAGCATTTCTTCAGCGTTATATAAGTCGATGATAGGCAAAACGGTGCCGTACAGAATCTCATTAAGGTCTATGCCATCAGTTGTTGTAAAACCTCTTTGGCTTACCATTGCGTATCACCTCCTTATATTAGACTCTCAGTGGAAATGTCGATAAATGCTGTAGTAGCATTTAGCGCAAATCCAATGACTTGGTCGGTTGTACCCGGTGCTGAATTGACGATCAATCCTGATTCGCCTAAATACAGCACATTACCCGGGGTTAATGTTATATTGCCTAAATCTGTCACTTGCGCGTTCAGATAGCAATTTACGTATTGTGATATTCCAGCAGTTTTTGTGCCGGAACCCGATGTCAACGCAACGCCGTGGGCATATGCGCCACTGCTATTATCCGCGAGTTGTCCCTCGCCGTTACTGTCAACATTGATGAGAGTACCAGGACCGCATCCTACGCCGGCCGCCAGTTTGATACCGAATTCTCTTACGGTTCTCTCTATTCTCATTGCGTATCACCTCCTTGAGTTGCCCCTTGGCTATTTGGTTTTTATTCCGCCTAGTCGACGGAGCTCTTCCTTGCGTGCGTCGGAAATACCTTTTGAAACGATAGTTTCTGACGAGCTAGGTAAGGAATTATTTTGAATTTCTTTCTTATCGATCATGACATTCATTTCTTCTGATGTTAAAGATTGATTCAACTGCATCTTTTTAAGCAACTGCTTAATTTCAACAGTATCTTCTTCTTTATACAGAGAAGCATACTTCTCACTCCATAGCTTCTCAACAGCTGCATCTGCTTCAGATGCGTCAAGCCTATCTTGCAAGCTCTTTACTTGTTGTGAAAGTGCTGAAGTTTCCTTGTCCTTCTTGGCTAATGCCTCTTCAACTGCTTTACTAATAGCTGAGTCTAACTCGGCTTGAGTAAACGTCTTTGCGGCTTCACCTTCTGCTGGTGCTTCCTCAGCAGGAGCTTCGCCCTCGCCTTCAGCTGGTTTAGCTTCACCTTCCTCAGCAGGAGCGCCCTCGCCCTCGCCTTCAGCTGGTGCAGCTTCGTCTTCTTCAGGCGCAGGTGCTTCTTCGCCTTCAGCATTCTTAAGTGCTAACGCTTCTTTTTCTTCAAGAAGCTTTTTTTCTTTTTCTGTCATTGGAATGTCACCTCCTTCTAATTCGAACTTGTCTAATGCTTTCTGCACGAACCAATTCATAGTTTTAGCTTGGGGATTGGCCGGCAATGGAACTAATGAGACCTCCACCAGGAGCATCTCCTTTATGACACGAACTGTCTTATCTGCCTCTTTCATAAACTGCTTAACTGCTTCAATCACTCGTCCGCGGATAGAGAACTTGTTTAAAACGCCCTCCTGTATTTGTTGCCAAATATCAGGGACTGTTTTGGAAATAAGGATTTGGACCCATAACCCTTTTTCTCTTTTTTCAGTTTTAAGGACTTTCCCTACCGCCATATTTATATCATGATTAAACAGAACGGTACTATTCTCAAGCAAATCGTTCTCTGAATTAGCAAGCGCTTCTTCAGATATGATTTCGTCCTGTAAATCTAAATCGTGGGTAGCTGCGAACCCTTCGACAATCCATTGTCCGGATTGAGGGTCTTCATTAATACCCTTTTCAATGTAAAACTTATTTATGCTAACCGGTGCTTCAAATTGAACATCCATCTTTGTTTTACTTTTCACCAGATCGCACACCTCCTTTTCGGTAGTTTTTTTATTAAATTCGTACCTTTTAAGAAAGGCAATAGCTTGCTCAACCCCATCAGGCTCACCAAGAAATAAATCCAAGGCTTCCGTCATTTCAGAGGATAAATTAACACTTTCTGAAAAAAATCTTTTTCCAAAGAAAGCATTGTTCGCGGCGGGGTCATCTACTACGTCGCATGCAAATAAGTCATCTACTACGATAAGCGGGAGCTGCGATAGCTTGTCTTCATCTTCATCTTCATCTTCATCGTCATCGTCATCGTCTTTTGGGTCTTCAAGAGATGCCTCTGTTTCTTTAGCAGCGTCTTTACTTCTATCAATAAAATGAGCTTTAATAACAACAGACGTTCCAAAAGCGTTTGGATCATTTTTAGCTAAGCTTATAACATACTTAGCTAAATCTCCATCTGGAGTATCGTGAGCGCTTGGGTCAATATATAAATCTGCCCTTATGACATCTCCGTCTCTTCGAAAACTTTTAAATCTCCCCAAGAAAGTACCTAAAGCCGTGCTACTCATGTTTGGATGACCATAGCGAGACTTAATGCCAAACTTAGTATTATTGCCAAGTGCAACAACTTTATTTATGGCATCATCGTCAAATTCTCCACGCTCATCATGCGTTATCCCTTTTGTGATAACAGCAACACCTAAAATAATTTCCCTGTTTTCGGAAACGCTTATGATGCCGCCCTTCATAACATCCGCTCTTAGAAAATTCCTATTTTTCACTTTGCACCACCAGTTCATGAGGCATAGACATGCAGCCTGGGTTAAAAATTTTTATTTTACGAACAACTTTCTTTTTCTTTTTTCTCTTTTTTGTCATCTTTAAGTTGTTGCTCGCTTATATACCAATACATCCGTTACGCCCGTTAGCGTTTCTACCCAGATTCCGTCGGAATCAACGCTGATTGGAAAATATCCGCCCCTATCATTTGCAATTTTGCTTTCTAGGTCAACAATAACTGTTCCCTGCCCTACGAATCCTGCGCCGCTTTCAGTTCCTCTTATCTTAACGACCCAATTGTCAGCACTCGCTCTTATGCTTACGCCAGATATTGAAATCTTTTTTGCAACAACCCCGGCCTGCCCAGCCGAATTTACTGTATCAATAAAAATTGGATTACCTGAAGCTGAATTAACCATTACGCCTCCTTTTTAGTCTTCATCTGTATCTGCATCTTCGTCATCTTCTCTTGGCTTGCTATCCTTCTCGCCAGGAGGACGGCCGCCTTCCTTCGTTCCAGACTTGCTGTCAGATTTCTTGTCCCCTTCAGGAGTAACTGTCTGTTGGACAAAGCTGACTGGAACGTTGGCGTCCATGACATCTTTCTCACCACTTGAAACTTCTTTCGCGATTCGAACAAGTTCTGTTTTCTTATCGAGCTTATGGCTTTTCAATAATGAATCTAATGAAACCTTACCAACCTTGGCTAAGTTCAATAATCCATTTCTGAAATCTTGGTCTTGCGTATTAAGAGGGTTAAAAACCATATTTGGTGAGAATGTCAATTTTGTACCATTACGCTTGATGATTTCTGAGCATAACGATTCCCAAAAACGAGCAATATGGCGCTTGCGAAGATTATCAAGCATTTGCTCGAAATTAGCTGTATTTATCCCTGTAAAGTCAATGCGTCGGTCTATAACCGATAAAAATATTCCGAAAGCTGCGTACATCTCAACGGCCGCGTGCGTGTACTTATCATTTGCGACAAGCAAGTTAACATCCGGCATAATAATCGAAAGCTTATAATAATAAGGGTGAAATAACTGCATCGCGTTTGCCTTATTGTCCATGGTAATCATTTCGGCAACCGTCTCAATCGTAGATTTCTCAATTTGAGTTCCGTTTGAATCGTACCTTGCCGGTCTTGGGTCATGGACAAAGTTACCATCGCTATCTTGAGCGTTGTCACCAATAGACCAATCAACGATATAATTGATAACACCATCCAAAATGGCGATGTCGGCTGCATTCATCTGTCTTCGGAGAACTAAAATTTGGTCTAAACCATAGAAGGGGGGCTGCGGATATAATCCCTGCCCCGTGGTTACAGCCGTCCCGTGAATTGTGCTCGTATTATCGCCAGGCGACCAATTATACTTGATAACAAACCCCTGGAGCTTTGACCTAGAGGACTTCTGGTCACCAAGAAGATTAATAGTATGCCAATCAGTTGGATTAAAAGCTGGTTGAACTTGTGCTGACCTAACCTGATTAGCCGTATCATTATCGTTTATCTTCGAGTTTATCCCACTTATTTTAATGTGGACTTTTTCATTAAGAAAAATCTCATTTGTTCGCTCTAATGCTGTAGATAGCACGTTATGAGTTGTCAGACGAACAGGGAGGTCGTAGAGAACGCCATCAATCTTCATTTTCCCCCATTCCCACTCAAGGGGAGACATTCCGCCCAAAAGAAGCTGTTTAAATAGCCATTTATTTATCTCGTCAATCCCGGGCATTACATTGCTTGTGTATTCATTGATGCGGGCTGACCATTGGTCCCAAACCTTCTTTTCCTTCTCGTTTCTCTTTAGCTCTTTCGGGACTTTTTTCTTTTCAGGCTTAGCCGGTGGGGGTTCATTCGGGTCCGGCTTTTCAGGAATAATTGATGAAGGGTCATCAATTGGAAGTTCCCACTCAAAACCATTCGCCCCATAATCAACGCTTCTATCAATGAGGTAGCGGAAAAATCTATCAGTGCTATACATCTCCCAAGATTTTTTTGCTTGCGCATGGTAGCCTTGTGGAATGCTAATATCTATTTTTCTTCCGTAGTCGCTTCTATCAGATTTGCTAAATTCATTTCCATTTACGTAATTCTTTTCAACTTCTTCTGACATAACACCATACGACACTCGCGTCCCCCATGTTGTCTTCATAAGGTCAGCAGAGAAAGACTCCTTTGCTACGGATGTTTTCTTTCCGCGAGGGAGCTTGCCATTAGTAGGTTTTTGTCGTCGAGAAGTAGTCATAAATAAAAAAGCCGGTCAGCAATTTAATGCCAACCGGCTTGTAATTATACAATCACACCACCGTTTACATATAATATATATAAAACAATCTTTATACTCTAATTAAAGTATGCCGTAATTAAAGTACACTGTCAAGTTTTTTTACTTTATTTTTAACTCAGACTCATTTGTTCTAGAGACTCCATTTCGCTTGTTCGAAGCGACGACTTTGTTTCTAGATGAACCATCTTACCATTCTGCACTTTTATCGTTACGTCACCATTCTGAAGATTGATGCTCGATATAAATAATTCCAGCAGTTGTTTGCGCGTATACTGGATTTTAACCGCGCCCAAAAATAGAAAATAGGTTTTGGAATTTTGGGAAATCAAGTCTTTTGTCATGGTCTTTTACGGGCTTTACCGCCCCTTTTCTTTTTAAAAAATAGCCGAAAGCAAAACATCTGAAAGCTTCAGGAATATGGACATCTGACGGAGTTACTATCGAAATTCCTCCGGTTACATTTTGCCTTTTGGCCTCTCGGTTAAAATCTCCAATTAAGTCTTCGTCAAACCACAAATGAAACTCCTGCTTTGAAAACATTTGGTATAAAATCCCAGTTGTTGCATTTTTAACGGAATCTTCAACCTGCGTACCATCCGTTTTATAGCTTGTAGTCATTTTCTTCGTAAACTCAACCCATAAAATACGTTCCGCATAGTTTTTATCCTTATATTGTGTGTTTTTCACATTACATAAAGCGTCGGCCGGGGCCTTTCCCTCTGATGACGTACAATCAATTGCGATAACATTTGCTTTATAAAAATCTGCTACATAATCAATCAATTCAGCCTGGTCTTCTGCAATAACCTTATCTTTTACCATAATACGACATCTTAGTTGCCATGCCCCTTTATAGAAGAAAAACGGAAGGATTACTGTTGGGGACGTGTACCCAGCATCAATCCCCATGATGACATCAAGCCCTTCTTCAGGGAGAGGCGGAAGCGCGTGAAGAGCCTGAACAGGAGTTAAGTCCTTATATTGCTTCCCGCTTATAGTAATAACAGTTATCTTATTTGCTAGTAGCCCTGGGTAAGTCGGGTCTTCCTCTTTATTTATACAGTCACTTATTGCCTTTTCGTCCCAAACGCCCCAAAGTGGCTCACCCCATTGAGCATAAATCTGCTGTAAATACTCATTTGCGTTTACCCCACCAAATGTGTCAATCGCGTTCTGCTTGCGTTCCTGATTAAAATATGGCTCAGAAACCTGAGCAACATGAAACCTGTTCTTTCTAAACTTTTCAACACCACCATCAAGAACTCGAAAAGGAGTTTCAATGCGACCATCCACCGTTCCATAATACCTGTCAATTGAACCACGCGGGTCCTGCGTAGATTGCCATTTCTGCCAAGCGGTATCCGGATAGAACTGAAATTCCTCTCCCCAGCGCTGAGTAGGATGCTTTCCCTGAATCATAACGGCCGCCGGGTCATCACCAATAGAAATGCCAAAATGCTGATGCCCGTTTCTTAACGTTATGCTATAAATTGGAGTTCTATTTACAGAATCCTTAATCGTCCTATTTGTACCGCAAAGGAATAACTTAAAATATGGGACTTGTTGAAAATACGAAATAATACGTTCTTCTCTGTCGCGGATGTGAGTTCTTCGAAAAGCGGTTAATACAGACTCCTCCATCGGAACGTTAAGCATCCCTTGGATAATAGATATTTCAAGGTCATATGATTTACCAATACTTCGTCCGCCGTACAGGACACAATTGTCAACTAGACAGGGCGGGACTTGGTAAAACCTCGTCTTATAGTACTTCCCCGTACAAGCGCCCATATATCGTTCGCGAAAGGCGAACCTGTTCGTCATAACAAAATAATGGCACAATCTCTTGTCTTCTTGGCTTAAATTACGCATCTTCGAATTTCATCATCACCTTCTTTAAGGCCGCTTCTTCAGCAAGGATGTCATACTCTGGCATCTTTATGCCGCGCTCCTCTGCGGTATGTTTTAAACCCTCGATTGATGTCTGTAATCCGAAGGCCATCATGTGTAACGGAATTAGCCCCATTTTAACAGCATGAAATAACTCTATAGACCATATATGATACAAAGGTTCCCCCTTGTCTCCTCTTTCCATTTTAAAAGCCCAGTGAGGAAGTCCACCACTACTAACAATTGTATCACACTTCTTACATCTAAATGTGAACTCTCCAACGTGCTCTTGAACAAATTTAGCATTTTCCTCAATTTCTTTTTGATGAAGGTCGTGGATGTCGGCTCCAGACCTCATCGCGTTTCTCTGGTCATCAAGAGCCTTCTGAAGTTTATTTAACTTATCGGAAAGACCTTCAATCTTTCCAAGCAGAGTGAAATCTTCAGGGCGAGGAACTTGTTGTTCAACAGCTGATTTATGATGCTCTTGGTATTGAACTTGTAGACGTCGCAATACCGTAGCTACGAACAAATAATTATTTAAGATCGTTCCTTCTGGATAGCCTTCTTTAACGTATCTTTTGTGTATTTTTCTTAGATAATAGATGGACTTATATTTATCATTCTTAGTCCCAAAGATTGTATAAAGATAATTTGTTTTAGAGAGCTTATCGACATCAATATCGGCGCCAGAAATATCCTCTTTGTCTAACCCGGCAAGAATATCTTTAGCGAAAAGCTTGTTCTGATCCTTCTGGATTTCTGTCTCATCTCCTTCGGCTAATTCCTCAACAGGCGTCGCTTCTTCTTCAGGGACTACTGCCTTCTCCTCCTCGCCTAAATTTTCGTCATAAAAATTTTCATCAATGACATCATCTTCTTCGTCCTCGTCTGCCATGCTATTCTCCGTTCTCTGGGAATGTTCCTTTTAGAACGCCATTAATCATTGACTTAATTTGGTCGCTAAAGTCCTTATCAAGTATCCATTCCAAATATCCTTTATCCTCGGTTGCGATAAACCTTATGTTCTTCCCGTTGTACTTTCCAAAAGTAATATAAAGTTCGCCGCCCCACCATCTGAACTTCCTGTCATCACCGAAAAATTCTGATGACTGAACATAGTCGAACTCTTTGAGAGACTCTATGCCCTCTGTTTTTCCATATTTTGACACTTGTTCCTTAAGAACATTAAGAGTTGCGCGAGTATCGGCTATCGCGCTATGTGCATCTTTGAGCTCTTTACCGCAAAAGAATTTATAGGCAGATGTTAAATCTCTTCGCTCGTGAATATGATATATCTTTTGAGCGTCATAGACAAATCTTCCATCCATATCTAAAGAATATCCAGCATCAGTAAGCTCTCTCGATAATAACGGAACATCAAATCGTGACAAGTTAAATCCAGCGAGGTCGGCATCTTTCATAAAATCAATAATCTCAGATGCTATCTCGCTAAATTTTGGAGCGTCCTTGACATCATCGTCACATATCCCAGTTATCTCAACAACGACCTCTGGTATACTTATCCCTGGATTTATCCTCTTGCAGTACTCTTCTTCAACACCGTTTGGATGGCATTTAATCATACCTATTTCTATTATTTTATCTTTATCAACCCATGTTCCAGTAGCCTCTAGGTCGAAAACAACAAGGGGTTTTTCTAGTATCACTTTATTCCTTTCTCATAACGTCTTCGATGCTAAGTTCGTATTTCTCCATTAACTTTAGCCGTGCTTTCTTCAGCTCCTTGGTTGCGTCCATAACTCTGTCAAGAACTTCTGCGACTTCACAAATATCTGAGTATTCCTCAAGGTCTTTAATGTGCTCCTCAATCCTCCGAACATCCTTTAACCCTTTTTTCTTCATCCTCTCCTGATTTTCTAAAACCTTACTCATATAATCCTCCTCGTCTAAGCAAAAATAATCCTCCTCGCCCGTTATGTTACAGTTCCCCTCTGTCTTTGTTCTGTACTCACATGGATGAGTTGGCTTTATGCACTCTTTCATTTGTAAATAGCGAGAACGCCATCTTTGGTCATGACAAGATGTTCTTTCTTATCGTCATTACTAACAATTCCTTTTCTCAACTGTGTAGCCGCGAATTTATTGAATAGAATTTTAGTACCTTCATCAAGGAGGGCGTTCATCGGGTGCTCTTCCGACTTATCAATCGCCATGACAATTCCCATCTCTGGCTTTTCATCTCTCGTTTCTGGAAGTGCTATCCCACCAAGAGAGAACTCCTCCTTCTGGACCTCGACAATAACGCGCCCATTTACAGGAAAAAATTTTATTTCACTCATTTTATTACGGCTCCCCCTCTTTTAACTGGGTCTGGCGCTCTCTTGTGCCTTGCTAGTTCCGTTTCGATAGCATCCAAGAAACGGTATATCGCTCTCTTGTCGCCAAATGGGGCATGGACATGGATGTGTCCATCAGCCATTTCTATGCAAACGAGATGAGAAACCCTATCCGGATTGGCTTCATCATTACAATACCTGCACTCAAGACCTTCTTCCTGCTTCTTGATAGGACTCTCACTAACACTAATATTAACCTTTTCCGCCTCTGAAACTACTTCCGGTTGAACGCTAGATTCAGGCTCGGATGTTTCAGGTCTTTCTTCTTCTGGTAATGCTGTGTTTTCTGTGTTCATTGCTTTTCCTTTCATAAGTTTGAATGTTGATTTTTATCTCTAAAATAAGCCATGGCATAAACCCATCCACAAACTCCCTTTGCGATGTCTGTAGACCGCTTTCCATCCTCCTCCTGCTGTCGATACATCCAAGCCATGCACTTCTCGCCAATACACTTTTCTTTTGGATTAACAAGACACTGCATATTGTCGGCTTGGTCATTGAAATGAAATATACTCATTCGGGTGACTCCTCTGTATCCTCTTTCGATATAACTGCGTTAGCAATGTCCTTCTCCTCTTGAGAAATGTCAGAGGTCTGGAAATCTTCCCAATAGGCGAACACGATATGACAGCCGGCGCAAGCCTTCAAGGTAATCCTAGCGTTAAGGCTCGGATTTCTTAGGTCAAGGATTTTATCCGTAAGGCTCCCGTTTCCTACTTCTTTCGTGTGATACTCTGTGCTTCCGCACACTTGGCATTTGAATTCATCCATTTTTCTTCTCTTTCCTTTTTTCCCGAAGGAACAAAAACGATTCCCCACAAATCCGACACTTTCTTTCGATTATGTCTACATCTTCAGAGAAATTGTACTTTGTCCACTTGATTGTTATGTGGTCTTCACACTTTTTTTTCATCTATCTCTCTTAGAATAATATGGTCATTCTTTTCTAGTTGTTCAATAAACAATTCATCGTGAGTAACCATATTTAAAGAGTTCAACACAAACACAATATCTTTTACATCAGCATTTTCTTTGAAGTTAATGAGGAACTTTGGATTATTCATGTTTGTTTTTTTCTCCGACTATTTGTTTGAGCGCTTCAATCTCAATTTCTAATCCAGCGATCTTAACTCCTAACTCGGTACAATCAGCAATAAGCTTGTCAGCGCTATCCTTATTAGAAACGATTATTTCTTGTATTTCCTCAATAGCTCGGTTTATGAACTGTGGTGCATGTTCAATATTTGGTTTTATCCTGAATTTGAATTTTCCCTCAGTCGCTTCGCTCATTTTTCACCTTCCTTTATTAAGGCCAATAAAATTGCTGTGTAGTTTATTAAATCCTTCGATGTGTCCTGACACGACTCATCAACCTTCGCACCTCCATTGTAAACATTAGCGAGCCTTGCCATCTTGTCGCACATTCTTACGAGAACGCCCGTCTTCGCATCTGTAATGTTTAGGTATTCAACAAGCTTAAAGTTTTTTAGAGCATCATCATCAACGATGCCCTTAGTGGCATAGTCGTGGTTCTTCGCCTTCAACGTCTTTACACAATCAGCGAATATCTCTTCCGCTATCTTGAAAAGTTCTGTATTCTTCATACATTTGCCCTCCAATACTTCAGGAGGTCTTCTAGCGTTCTTTCAAGTTCAAATTTTCTTACCCAGCTTGTTATTTCCGCAAATCTTGAATTATCTCCCTGGAGAGTATGTAGATCAGATGGACGCATCCTCGAAAGGTCTTGCTTAACTTCAATCTTAGCCTTTGATAGGGATAGAAGATAATCTAAAACCCACTGGATAGTTACCTGACGTCCAGAACAAATGTTATATGGAACCCCATATTTACATTCACTCACGGAAAGTTCGTAGGCTTTTACCATGTCCCGAACGTCCGTGAAATCACGGATAGATTCTAAATTGCCAACAAAGATTTCTCCTTCTCCAAATTTCTCTATCTCTGCAATTTGTTTTGCAAAAGTAGAACAGACAAACTCTGCGCCGCGCCTAGGCCCTGTATGGTTAAAACCTCGCGTTACAATAGTTTTAACGCCAAAGCTTTTATGATACTGACAGGATAATCTATCTAGCGCTAATTTTGAAACTGCGTAAGGGGAGCATGGTTCTGGAAGGCTATCTTCGTCGATTGGAACTTTAAGTGGAATGCCATAAATTTCGCTTGAAGATGCAACTTGAATAACTGTGTGGAGAGAGTTTTTCTTTACTGCCTCGAGGATATGAAGACTTCCAATAACGTTTACCTCGAATGTCATAGCTGGATTAGTCCAAGACGCAGGAACGAAGCTTTGAGCAGCAAGGTGGTGAATAACATCAAACTGCATTCTAGAAATTAATGTCTCAACGGCATGGGCGTCTGTAATATCAACATCATGCCAAGTTATTCTAGGATTATCAGCAACGTGTTTTATGTATTCTACGTTTGCCCTTCGCCTCTTAATACAATGGATGTCAACATCATCCTTTGATAAATATAAGTCAATCAAATGTGAACCGGCAAATCCAGTCGCTCCTGTTATTAAAACTTTCTTCATTACAGCCTCCTTAGATGAGCATGCCAATGCTCAGGAATTGTTCTCATTTTATAATCAACAAACCAACCGCTGATAGATATTCTTTCCGCGTGCTTATAAAATAGATGATATGCCATTGCCATATCAGCCTCATCAATAGTTGCAAAATGCTTTTTACTAACAAGCATAGGAACGCGACAGGTCTTACAATCAACCATCATAAAATTCGCATCCTCGTAATACTTCTTTGTTGCAATTTTTCTATCGTTAACTAAACCGCAGAGCTCGCACACATTTTCTCCTTCCATCCTTCTGGTATATCTTTTCCATTGCCGTCCCATAATACTTCTTTTGGGCGTCCTACCTCGCCCTTGCTTGTGGTTGAACACCACGTTCCGCCACCAGTATTAGGAGAAGATGGGATGTACGGACCACCCGGATAAGGAAACATCGGGTAAGGCTCCGTTGAAGGTATAATATTCTCACGCGTATCGATTATCGAATCGCACATCTGTAACCGAATAAATATCTCTCCGCTACACATCGGGCAAATATCACGATACGTTATGAAGTTGTCAATTATCATCTCGTTCGGGCAGTCTACCAGAAGCCTGATAATGTCTTCTTTCTTACCGGCCAAGTGTTTCCGACAACACATCTTTAACTTAAACCCTCGGTTGCACTCCTCAACCTGTCCCGTTGTGCACCTTAACTTATCTGCGCATTTGTCGCACTCTACCATCCTCGCTCCTTCTTCTCAATGTGCCCAAACTCAGGTGGTTTCTTTGGTCTTGGCCCGAGAATCCTGTTGAATAATTTATTTGAGCTTTCTAAATTTATATTAACGCTTTCCCGTATCGGGCATCTCTTAACAATGTGCGTCGCACACTTTAAGCGAAGAGGACACTCTTTACATAGCTTATTTCTCGTTGAATATCGAAACGTAGCATTTTTGCCCTTCAGTTTAAGCGTAAGAAAATGGCTATAAATTTCGTCGAAAGTCTTCACAAAAATCCTCAACCTTTTTCTTAATGGGGTCAGCCCCTATGGCCTTGTCTAGAACTTCATCAAGAAACTCTACAAGAACCTCCGCCATCCAATCTTTTCTTTCTTTCGTTCCACTTGGAGGAACCGCCTCCCCCTTCTTCTGAAGAAGCTCAAGACCAGTGTCCCAGAGACCAATGCTACCAAGAATCCCCATATACAGCATGAGCGCGTTAAAATCCTCCCATGTCCCAGGATACGTTTCTTTTAGTGGGAGATACAGCTTTTTAACAAGCTCCGTTGGAATATTTGCCGTTACATTAAATCGTTCTTTCATTTTAGTATCTCGCTCGTTTTTTTATCATCTTCCTTGAGAATTTTAAGTAACTTCTTTGACTTCTTCTTCTTATCCTTCCACTTTGGCTCTTTCTCGTCTTCCTTCTTCTTTGACATAACATTTCTCCCCTTGCTGAAGCCAACCGTTAATTGTCTTGATAGCGACACGTGCCCTCTTTTGCTCGCGCTCTCTCGGGTCGTCTTTTGCTTTTGATAAATGTTTAAGAATAGAATCGAAAGCGTACAACTTCATGTATGTTATTCTATCCATTGATTTTTTTCTTCGCTTTTGCTAAATCGATATGTTGTTGAATAGTCATTTTCTTTTTATCCAAACTTAGTTCTTTAACGATGTCTCCCAACCTCAAATCATCAAGCTCATCTTCCCAGTCTCCAATAAAATAATAATTATCGCTCTCGTTAATTTTACCAAAAATAATAGGGTCTTTTTCCCTCTCGATTTTTTCTTTTTGGGTTTCTTTGACGGATTTATTGTCAAGGTGGAAAATTACATAGCTATCAAACAGCCGCTTGTCTATTGTTTTCTTGACCTTCTTGACAACGCTAGCTGGAATGATTCTTGCAAAGTTTTTTAGGGGAGTAATCTTGAGGGTTTCATCTTTAATGCTATGGGAAAACTTTTCGGCTTGATTCTTAGTGATGAACAGCTTAAATCCACACGCCCACATCGCTGATTCGCGGGATAAAACAATAAACTGCTTGATACATTCTTCGCTCATAGCAATTTGCCCGAGCTTTTCAAAATCATCAGCAAGCTTTTCAAGACGACTTAATCGAGTTTTTAATCTATTGGTCTCAAGGACATTCAGGTTCTTCTTAACATATTTAAAGTACAACCTAGCCGTTATCTCATTCTTGCTGTTCTTTGTTCCGACCATCTCCACGCTTACATGAGGAGTCATATACTCCCAATGTGATGTTTGCCCGAATCCGTTGTCGCTCATTCCTCCGCCCCACGTTGATGATGCGGTAGACGTTGCGACCAAACTTGATAATGTTCCTCCATCCGTTCCTTCGAAAGCCATGGCTCTCCTCCTTGGGTTTGTATGCTTCTAGATAATACATATCGTCCTGAAACTGAATATCCATTATCCGTTCGTTCCTTCGATCTTTTGCTTGGTCTTCATAGCAACGTTTAAAATTGCGTTGCCGAAGTTCCGCACTCGTTCTTTTTCTGCTTCGTCTTTTCCAATAGTAAGTGCCTCGATAGCCGCTTCAATGTACTTAAGCTCTATCTTAAAATCACTCGCACTGTCCGCTGGTTTGATTACAGGTCTGTCCGTCATTCCAAATCCCATCCATTTCTAAACATAGTTCTTCTGATACGTTCGGTCCACTTGCGCACCCGGCAAGAGTTTTACAACAGTTGTCATTTGCCTTATCCGCCTTCTTAAACTGAAGCAAAATAGCAATGCATACGCAAGCAATGATAATAACTAAAAAAGATGCTTTTGTTTGACTCATGCGACTCCTCCTTCTGGGATTTTCTTAAATAATACTGGGGTGGGTTCTTCGTTTACAACTGGATGATGCTTACATATCCAGACCTTCTTCCCTTTATATAGGACACGCTTGAAATCTTCTCCGATTTCTCTATCACATATTGGGCATTTACTATTATCGCTTCTTTCTTGAATAATATCCATATCTCTCCTCCTTATACACCCGTATAAATAAAAAAGCGACCAATTTCTTGATTAGTCGCCTTGTAATGGGAATCCATATCTATTTCTATCACTTGTTTCCAATCGTTCGATCGATTTAATCTTTATCCCGCAAGAGCTGGACTTGGTAGTTGCCCTTTCCAAACCTCTTTGCCATCCACTTATGAAGGCTTTTAATGTCTTGGCCAACGAACTTCTGACCCAATGGAGCTGACGTAATAATCTTTCCATTTTGATCTGAGCACACTCCTATGGTAAAACTTTTGCAAGAAAATCTCCAAAACATATTTTTACTTTACAAAAATTATCAATAATAGTAAAAGCAGGATTAGGATAATTTTTTCTTCCATCATTGGTATAATTTTTTTCTGTCATATTGTTCTCTTAAAACAGCGAGAGCTGCTGTTTATATTTTTTTGTGATGCCTCTCCGTCGGTCACGCATAGGAATCTTTTCTTCTTTGTTCCCCATCCATGAGAATGAATTACACATTGTGCAGCGAACTTGTTTTTTTCTTTTGTTGCTCATTTGCTTACTCAACTTTATTAAAGTTGAATTATTTACGCTATATGTTATCAAACAATAATAATTATGTCAAGGAAACAGAAATGTTATTTTGTATTTGACAGGAAAAAAAATCATGTTAGGATGTTAGACATGATAGGGAAAGACAAAACAACGTGGAAAAGAATTTTTTAATCTGCCAAGATTTTATCGGGGCAGATTTTTTTATTGTCTCGAGCATCACACCTTGTTTTTCCCTATCAGGTTAGCAAGCGCTGAGATCACTTCAAAGCAGTGGTGCTCGGGACAAACCTTCAACGCGTATAACAAAAGCAAGAATGAAAAAGACTGAACTGACTGATGAAATTAAAAAAGCAAACCCCATTGAACAGGTCATTAAAGAATACCTTCCCGATTTTAAGGGCGTTCAGGGAGATTGCCCATGGCACGACTCGCAAAGCCATGCCTGCTTCAACATTCAAGTAAGAGAACAATTTTTTAAGTGCTTTCATTGCGAAGAAAAAGGCGACGTTATCAACTTCGTAATGAAATTTAAGAAATGTTCCTTCGTTGAAGCCATCCGCATCCTTGCAAAACGTGCAGGAATAGCCCTCCCAGACTGGACACCCGAACAACAAGCCGTACAAGACAAGCAACACCGAACATACGACATCCTGACAGAAGCCGCTGAATACTTTTATTCGGAAGGTTGTGAAGGTGGGAATATCGCCACGCGCCTTGAAAAAGGATGGGGCATAAACGGGGATTCTATTGATGAATTTAAAATTGGTTGGTCACCAGACAAGAGCGACCTTATCCCCTATCTCCGCTCAAGAGGATTCTCGGATGACGAAATAAATCAGACAGGACTGTACGAAGGTATCTGGAAAAATCGTATTGTATTTCCTTATTGGAAAGGCGGAACGGTTAAATACTTTATTGCCCGCGCAACAGAGCTCACCGCAAAAATAACAGATAAAAAAGGCGCCAAGATAGAACCACCGAAGTATATAAAGATGAAGTCAAACGACTTTATTAAGAACGACTTTTTCTATGGCGAAGATTGCGCGCGCGGAGCCGAAGACCTATTTATTACAGAAGGCGTAACAGACTGCATATCAGCTATTCAACTTGGATTAAGTTGTATATCCCCCGTAACAGTACGTTTTAAAGAAGACGATTTTGAAAAGACCCTCAGACTTTGTAAGAACGCTAAAAGGATATTTATTGTAAATGACAATGAGGCGAATGACGCTGGCCTCAAGGGAGCATTAGATACAATTCGTTTCTTAACAAAGAACGGAGTCGACGCTTACATCTGTATCCTCCCGCGCGACCCATCAGTTCCAAAGGTCGACCTTAATGATTATCTAAAGAATCACTCTCGTGAAAACTTTTATTCAGACGTAGTAACAATCGCGCAGTCATACATCGAATACTGTATCTCTCAGATTCCTTCCGACATTGACAAGATGAAGTTGCCGGCCGTTCTGAACGATATTCTGCTTGATATAGCAGAACTGAATCTAGGGGAGCTCGGTGAATTCAAATACGTAAACGTTCTTATTAAGGAACGTTTCAAACTGAAAGAGAAAGACCTTGAACTGTTCCGCAGGACGCTTCGCCGGCACCAAAAAACACTATCAAAGAATCCAGACATAGATTCAGAAGATTTCATAGGCGAGGTCAAAAAGCTTCACAATAGATATTGGGTTATGCGTAACGGGTCAACAGGCGGGAACGTAGAAGTTCCAATTTCGAACTTCGTAATAAACATCCTTTCACAGCATAGCACCAAAGAGGGCATTGTTCGTAGAGCCCAATTTGTCAGAGAGGATGGCAATATCACGGGTCCGTTTGTCCTTGAACCTAAAGACATGAGCCGTAATGATAATTTTATCCAGTATTGTCTCGGTAAGGGTAAGTTTATCTGGAATGGTGGGCCACAAGACCTCGCAGGAATTTGGAGCACAGAGTTTGGAATCATCGATGATAAGGTCGTTTACGATGTTGACCATGTCGGCTGGGTAGCAGAGGAAAAGTTGTGGACATTTGATAATCTCGCCGTAACCGATGACGGCCGCGTTCTTCGCCCAGATGGAACAGGCGTATTCTGGGATAAAGATAGAGGGGTTAGGTCAAAGCCAATCATTATAAGCACCGAGAAAATAGCCTCTGGGAAATTAAGCGAATCATGCCCAGTTTCAATAGAAGAAATTCTCACAAAATTTATAGGATCAATGGGAGAGAACAACGCGCGCATAGCGTTAGGTTGGGTTGCCGCAATTCCGTTTATGGAAGAAATCATGAGTAGATGGCAATGCTTCCCGTTCCTATTCCTGACAGGAAAGTTTCAATCAGGCAAGTCCACTATCATGTCTTGGCTGATGAGTTTCTTTTTCGAGGATCCAAAGCATTTTACAGTAAGCGAAACAACCTCCGTAGCAATCCAGCGATACCTCAGTTATTATTCCTGCCTTCCAGTTTTCTTAGATGAGTATGCAAACGAATCAAAAATCAAATCGAAAGACCCGTTCTTCCGTTCTGTCTACCGCAGAGATGCGGCCGGAAAGGGAATCCGCTCAGAGTTCGGTGTACGCGAAGGAGCAATTCGTGGCACACTAGCGATAGCCGGAGAAACTACGCCAACCGACGCGGCGCTTATTTCGAGATGCATCAAAATTACCTTATCCTCTCTCAACCGAGATGAGAACCATGTCAATTGGTTTGTCGATAACAAAAAGCACTTTTCTTTCTATTTTCTTGAATTATTGAAGAAAAAACAGGAGAAAACGAAAGAATTTATCGAAATTATGACAAATTATGACGAAAAGATAAAAGCTATCAATGGCGTCGATGCCCGCGTTTCCCAGCACTACGCCATGGTACTTGCCGGCAACCAAATCCTTTTCGGAGAAAGCCCAGACTTCTATGAATTCATCAAAAAAGAGTCTATAGTCGTAAACGTAGAGAACGAACAGCAAAGTGCCATCGTTAAGTTCCTAGAGGACATCAATATAATGAAAGCGGCTGGTGTTTTCAAGCACGCAACAATGCTTCCGTGGATTGTAAAAGGAAATATCGGACATCTGTATGTTAACGGGCTTTATAACGCTTGGGAAAAGGATTTGCGTCAAAGAGGAGAGGTTACTCGTTTCGATAAGACAGCAATCTCCCGCCACCTTCAAGACGACGTTGGATTTGATAGAGCAAGGGTTAAAACGAGGATAGGTAAGGCAACGGTAGAATGTATGACGTTTAACCTCGATATGTGCGATGAACGGATACGCTCATTTGTCGATGAAGAATCTACCAGCACAACACCCGATAAAAACTGGAACGATTAACACAAGGAGAATAAATGGAAGAGTCGAAGAGCATATTTTCGGAGAAGTTCCGTCTTGGACAAACTATCGAACTTAACGGTCATTATTTTCAGATCAATAATTTTGTCCCAGAGATGGATTTTATGAACCTGAAACTATTGTCCAAGAAAGATGGACTTAAAAAGAGAACCACACCGCCCGTCGTCCTCCGACTTAATGATATTTTAGAGGCTTTTCAGCAGGAAGTTGTCAATCTGTCGAAAGAAGGTGTTCCTTCAGAGTCAGAACGATGGGATGATTTGCGAAAAGGATCACTTCAAGCGTTAGCAAATTCGCTACCCATGTTTATTGACTTAGATGGAGAGAAAATGAACGATTTGCTCCCAGATTTGGTCGAAGACCACTTCCCAAAGGGAAAATGTGCTGAGCGAGGACAGGCCATTGTATTGGCGGCCCTTCTTGTTCAAGAAATTCTTCGAATGAGGCCATTGAGGTTGAAAAAGGAATAGTATGGAAGATTTAGACGATGATTCTGGAATCTATTATGAAACAGGACACCAGCACACGATAAATGCTGATGGAATGGGCACTTCTGCCATAGAAATCCCGGCAACCCGTAAAGATTTCGCTAAATTCAAGAAAAAAG
>Ga0307379_10003133_pt1 | contig 24111 bp, 16 predicted proteins | sample UN2MG_FD_202237 | JGI IMG/M metagenome (GOLD analysis project Ga0307379, IMG submission 202237) | Soil microbial communities from Risofladan, Vaasa, Finland - UN-2 | ecosystem: Environmental > Terrestrial > Soil > Coastal area > Acid sulfate soil | place: Finland: Risofladan, Vaasa | collected...
CTACCATTAGAAGCTGTCAGCTTTGCTTGCTGAATCCAACCTCCGCAGCTTCGCTTGAATATATACGCTGAGCCGGAATTTAATCCGTTGTCGTCATCGTAAGGAGTTCCGACAACGGCATAATCGCCGCTGACAGAAACACTATAGCCAAAGTAATCGTCAGCAGAACCGTCAGAGGCAAGAATCTTTCCTATCTCTTCAAGACACTGCCCTGGCGCAGACACCGCCAACACCACAACCACCAAAAAAATCACGCTTTTCTTATTCATGATACTCCCTCAAAAAACCCTCTTTATTTTTCCTCATTTCCTTTTCAATTATCAATAATCACTAATCAATAATCATTTAGGCAGTCCTCAATCACTCCGCAACGCTTTTTTGCAAATCTCCGTAAGTCCAAACATTATAAACCAATTCCCGCTCCTTTGCAACTACTTTTCCAGCCCTTTTTCCAGCCCTTTTTCCTCGATTTTTACCCATTTTGCCCCTCTGCGTCCTCTTTCTTCTCGACTTATGGTTAAAAGCCCCCGCGGCGATTGAGCGGAATCGAATCAAATGCGCAGGGAGCTAAAACCAAAAATCCATTTTTCCATAATTTTTTTAACTGCTTTTATAGTAACAACTTAACCTTCATCCTGAGCGAAGTCGAAGGGCAAATTTCGACAAATTCGCGCATATCCGCCCTATTAGGGAAACGTCTTTTGTCGAAACGCCCTTAAAAAAAGCCAGTTATAAATTTGGAGATACTTATCATGGCTACAAAAGCTCAAATCATCGCAAACCGCCGTAACGCACAAAAATCCACCGGCCCACGCTCACAAAAAGGCCGGGCCGCCATCTCTCAAAACGCCGTCAAACACGGCCTGCTCACACGAAAAGACGTAATCTGCTCAGAAAGCCAGGCCGATTTCGATCTCTACCGACGACGAATACTCGACGAGCTCGCACCCGACACACCCATGGAATGCACCCTCGCCGAACGAATCGTCTCACTCTCCTGGAGACTAAAACGTATCGGCAGAATACAGAACCAGACCATCGACGCACTAAACACCTCCGATACCTCCTCACCACTGGCCAGACTCACAAAATCACTCCTCAAAAACCAACCACCAGCCGCACGACCTCTCCTCCGAGTCTGACGACTCTGCCACCCATCTCGCTCTCGGCCGACTGGCTATAGAGGATTTCTCAGACGCAAGGGTACTCGACAGACTACTCATGTACGAACGCCGAATTGAGAACAGCCTATACAAAACTATCCTTGAGCTCCAAAGACTCAGCCTCGTCAAAAAACTAAATTCCGATTACCAAATCCCCCTCAACCAGTTAACCAGTCAGCCAATCAACCAATTATAAAAAAAAATGCAAAACAAACCCAATTTAAGAAATGACCAAATGAACGCAAATCCAGTCCCAACAATGCCTTACAAAAATTTACCGCTCCACAAAGGTGGGAAGAACAAACCCAATCAAACCCAATTCAAACCCAAAACAAAGCCATTTTTCGTACCAAAAATCCCCATCAAACCCAAAACAAACCCAATTCCTGCGGGCCACGCCACTCAAAACCGCCTGCTGAATTAAGAAATTCTGCCAGGCCAAAAATAATAAATACGAAGTTACTAAAACTCGATAGACAAAAACTCCCTCAAAGAGAGAAAAGGGTCACTAAACAAAAATACCCCCTACTTCTCAACCGCACGCTGCTTCAAAACCTCCCACTTCTGATGAATCTCGGTCGCCATCCTGCTGTTCGGGAAGTTCCGGATTATCTGCTGGCCCGTCTCCAGTGCCTTCTTCCAGTGCTTCTCCGAAACCGCCATCGCAAACTGAACTCCCATATTATGAAGCTTCGTCCGGAAAACATCACGCGCCGCCTCCTGAAGCGCAAGTCCCTCGTTAGGCGACAGATACGAATCCAGCTCCCGCAGTATCTCAAGGCTGCGGTCCGTGTCCTGCCGCTGTATCGCGTCGTCCCACGCCGTCAAAAGTATCTTCTTTCGCTCCTGCTTTTTATCCACCAGCTCCTGACGCATCTCACGGGCCTTGTCCGATTTCGGATAGGCCCTGATCAATCGTTCAATCTGCGTGCTTGCTTTGGCCCACTCATAGTTATCGAATAGCTTTTCTATCATAGCTATGACCTGGCTTATACGCTCCTGGTCCGTCGCGTCACGATACCTGTCCGCATCAGTCCGTAACTGCTCGGCAATCTCATGATACAGTGTCGAGTGTGCAATTTCGTCGATTATCTCATATGCGGTTTCAAAATCCTGCTGTTGCAATTTATCGAAGACCGCCTCCCGCAGTGACTGCCTGTCTGCATCGCGAAATGCTATTGCTTTGGCGGTTTCGCTGAGCCGACCGCTTTGATTGATTTCTGTCAGCACCAGCCGGTTCTTCTCCAGCATCTCCGCTAGCTTGTCGAGCTTGTCGCTGTTCTCGGCAAACGCCTTGAACATCGTCAGCGTTTTCAGAAGCATTATCGTGACCGCAATGAAAAGCACAAGAACGCCCAGCGACCATACCAGCTGGGCCATTGAACCGACTTCCGGGGCCTGGAAAACATCGGTGAAAACCACCAGAAGAAAACCTACTAACAGTGCAATGAGAACGATGATAATATGCCATCTGAATTTTTTTGACATGTGCTTGTTTTTTTCGGAGGTCATGGTCGCCTCTTTTAATAAAATTCCGCGCTACTGCTTAGTTGTTTGAACTCATCATTTTTACGAGCAAATCTACTTTATTATATCGAAAAACAGGTGCTTTTGTCAAATAATTGTGTGCATTTTTATGGTTTGTGCTGAATTTCAACGTGGTTGTTTATAATAATCAACGGTGTTTGTAACTGTTTTTTGTGGCGGCGGTTATGATTTGGGGTGTGTGGGGGGAGGAAGCTGGGTGTTGAGCGGGTGAAACGCGAGGTTTTATTCGGCAAAATCGTTATATTCGTCAGCTTTTCGGGGTGGGCAGCGAAATGCAGGCCAGCCAGCTTTTAGTGGGGTTTTTATGGGGGCATTTGTGTAAATTGGGGGTGAGAGGTTTTTTGGGTGTTGCGGTATGAGTTTTGCACATATTATAAGCAGTGAAGGGCTTCGGAATGATGGATGATGCAGGATTTAAATCTGATTAGAAGGGGGTTGAACTGATGGACGAAACAAACCTGGAAAATAAGCTTAAAGAACTGGTAGAGGAATTCGGTGGAACGAACGACCCGCAGTACAGGAAGCTGGCGATGCTGGCCAAGGAGGCGCGTGACAGTCGGAAGCGGCTTGAAGACAGCGTAAACAGTCTGCAGGAGTCTTTAGACTATTTGAGGATATGTATCAAGTACCAGCTTTTTGATTTAGAGGCGACGCGGCGTGAAAATAAGTATCTGCGGGAGATGCTTGAAGAGAATAACGGCTGATTCAAATTAGTTTTTGTGAAACCTAAAAGGGGCCTGGAGTTTGAATAACTTCCGGCCCCTTTGTTTTTTATGTGTGCGCAATAGCACACGTTACAAGGGCATAAATTCGAATCTCAGTTTGGCGCAAAGTGGTAGATTCTCGGCGTATTTGCGGCCCCCCTTAGGTAGGGGCAAGCAGAAAAAGGTGTATTTTTTGTAATTTTTTGGAATTTTTTTGTAAAAAGCGCGCACTTTTTGTCATTTCTTGCGCTTTTTTGGGGGAAATTGGTAATTTTTTTGACAATTTTGGTCGAAGTTCGCGCCTTTTCTCTCTCTTGAGTCTGTGGGGGTGGGCAATCTTTTAAAATAGGGAAGTTGGTTAAAGTGGGGAAACTCCGTTGGGTTTGAGAGGCTCTTTTGTTCATCTGCATCGTTACGGGCCGTCCGGCCGATCCTCGAAGTACCTCAGTACGCCTCCGGTCTGCCGACGGCCCAAGCCTTGCATATGAGACAAAACTTCTCTCTCAAAAGACAATTGGATGTATGGTTATAATTTAAAATTGTGGAGGTTTTTTGGTCGGAGGTTGCGCAATCTCTCTCTTGGTGGTGGGTGGTGTGGGCGGATTCTGGCCGGCGGCACTTCGACGGTGCTCAGTGCAGGCACACTCAGGGCAAACTCAGAACCTGCGGGTAGGCGTACAAAAAAAGTAGTCTACGGCACGCCGGATGTGAATACACAATATTGCTACGATGGGGACCAGGTAATAGCTGAATACGACTATAATAGCACAATCGGGGATTACGAGCTGGCGCGTAAGTTCGTTTACGGGCCGGGTATAGATGAGCCGGTGTGTATGATTGATGTTGCGGCTGGATATAAAATATATTATTATCATTATGACGGCCTGGGAAGTGTTGTAGCTCTTTCAGATGTAAATAGTGAAGTGGTGGAGATGTACGAGTATGACGTCTTCGGCCAGGTCACGATATGGGACGCCGGCACGCTGGATATTGTCGCCGAAAGCACCGTCGGCAATCCGTATATGTTCACCGGCAGAAGGCTCGACGCCGAGAGCGGCCTGTACTACTACAGATTCCGCTATTACGACCCCTACACCGGCCGCTTCCTGCAGACCGACCCTATTGGGTACGTTGGCGGCCTTAATCTATACCAGTATTGCTTCAATAACCCAGTGAACTGGATTGATCCTTGGGGGCTGTCGGGGGTTCCCATACCCCCAAGTACGGACGAGCCCAGCGAGAAAACTGATAAGCCACCAGAAGGAGAAGAAGGAAAGGAAACCGAAGAGGCTGGTGGAAAATGGTTGCCCGTACCTGGCAAACCGGGTTGGGAGAAAAGAAGTGATCCTCCATATGGCAAAACCCCTGCACATGATCATTACCGAAAACGTGGAAAACCATACGGTCGAAAAGTAGATCCTAAAACAAAGGAACAACGGCCACATGGGAAAGGAGTTAACGAAGATATACCACAAGATGTTATAGATGCAGTAAAGAAAATCGCATTAGGTACAGCGATAACAGCAGGTGGGCTAATACTTCTTGACATTGCTCTTGGGGGCCCGTCTGGTGAAGGGATTATTCCTGCTGCAGTACTTCTGGGCCTTTGATTGCAATTCAATCTAGGACAAAATTAAAAACGCAGTACAAAAAAATTCAACAATATTGAAAGTTTAGGGTTAATAAATAAATGAAATACTTTACTAAAGATTTGTGGGCTGAAATGAATCAGCAAGACAATAGTCGAACTGCAAAGGTGAAAAGCCAGTGGTGCAAAAATGTGAAGGTGTATCAGAAATACCTCAAGAGAGTCCTACCTGATCTTCCTAAACAAGTTCAGAACTTTTTTGGCAAAGTCAGTTTACATGACGGTATGCTTCTTTCATTTTCAACAGGTGATAAAATAAAAAATAGAAAAAGAACTGTTCCAACAAAGAATTTTGCAGAAATAAAGATTTTGGAGCCAAACTATAAGTATATTTATACCCTCCTTTATTCAGAGGTTAGGAAATGTATGATTGATTATCCTGGAGAATCTCCGCTTTTCCTTGGTGAAGATTGGACATATGGAGATTGGGGTTATGACGAATTGTATTTTACAAAGGACAAATGGTTGTGTCACGAAATATTATTCTCATCAGGAGCAACAATATTGCTTGAATCTAAACATTTTTCGTATGAAAGAAAAAGTTCAAAAGCTTGTCTGGATCGGAGGTAAAAAACAGGCAGCGGCACATTGCAGCGTAAGTTCGTTTACGGGCCGGGGATAGATGAGCCGGTGTGTATGATAGATGTTGCGGGGGGAAATAAAATATATTATTATCATTATGACGGCCTGGGAAGTGTTGCAGCTCTTTCAGATGTAAATAGTGAAGTGGTGGAGTTCTACGAGTACGATGTCTTCGGCCAGGTAACTATCTGGGATATGAGCACGCTGGATATTGTCGGGCAAAGCACTGTCGGCAATCCGTATATGTTCACCGGCAGAAGGCTCGACGCCGAGACCGGCCTGTACTACTACAGATTCCGCTATTACGACCCCTATATGGGCAGGTTCCTTCAAACAGACCCGATTGGATATTACTACTCGATGAACCTGTATGAGTACTGCTTCAATAACCCAATTAATTGGATTGACCCGTTTGGGCTCAAGTCGAAAGAAGCAGGTGAAGAAGAGGACGACGAAGAAGAAAATGAAGATGACGAACCCAGCTTGTGGGACAGGCTTAGAAACCCAAGACCAGAGAATCACCTCGGATTGGGTCAGGGGAGCCTATCACCTGCTGAGCGAAGGGCTTTGTTGGGTACAGAGGAGAAGAAACGGTGTCCGCGTCGAATTGGAAAGAGAAAAGGTCCTTATTCTAAAAAGGAGGCGTATCAAAAAGCTAAACGAGCTTCACGGCGGGGAACTGAACCAAGACAGCATCACCACGGCAAACACGGGCCACATTATCACCCTAATGTTCCAAAAAATCACCCAAACTATCATGACCATTACTACTATCCCAAATGACCGTCAGGATGAATATGTTTTAATCGGAGACGCTTTTTGAAGAGAGGATTTAAAGTGGTAAGATTCAGAAAAATATATCGGGCATCACAATATGGCAAGACAGAAGATGTAAAAAGGTTGCTGAATAAAAGAGCCGATGTGAATGAAAAAGACAAATCAGGCCGTACATCATTACATTGGGCGTGCGAGAAAGGGAATGTTGAACTCGTTGAGTTGCTGCTTAAAAACGGCGTTGACATGAATATATTGGATAACGAGGATTTTTCATCTCTGGAACTGGCTATTGTGAATGGCCATGAAATGGTTGTAAAAAAACTTCTTAAAGCAAAGGGCGATATTTACAAAAAGAAAGAAATGCGGCAATCTCTACATCTCGCCGCATCTTTTGGTAAGACTAATATCGTGAGGATGTTGATTGAAGCAGGCGCTGATGTAAACTCGAAAGATTACCGCGATTGCACAGCATTACACTGGGCAGTACAGGAAGGGTATTTGGAAATTGCCCGGCTGTTAATAGAAAAAGGTGCTGATGTCAATGCCAGCGATGGGTATGAAACACCGTTGTTAAATGCAGTCGGAGAGGGACGGGTGAAAATGCTAAAATTGTTAATCGACAATGGTGCTGATGTCAATATCTGTGATAATTCGGATAGCACGCCATTACATTTGGCGTGTGCATGGAACCAAGCAGCAATTGTGGACATACTGATTGAAAATGGTGCTGACTTGGAGACAAGGTGTGATGAAGGACGGACTCCTATTTTTTATGCGGTGATGTATGGGCACACCGACTTAGTGAAGAATCTGCTATCCAAAGGAGCGAACAGGAATTTGCGAGATGGGCAAGGTAAGTCTTTGATAGATTTGGCAAAGACAAAAGGCAACAAAAATTTGGTCCAAATTTTAAACGAAGATTAGAAAAACCTGGGAAGTGTTGTAGCTCTTTCAGATGTGAATAGTGAAGTGGTGGAAATGTACGAGTATGACGTCTTCGGCCAGGTTACTATATGGGACGCCGGCACGCTGGATATTGTCGGCGAAAGCACGGTCGGCAATCCGTATATGTTTACGGGTGGTGGTGAGGGGTTGGGAAGTAGTTGTTAAGATGTTGTGGTTTAGTTAAAGTGGGGAAGATTTTATCTTTGCCGGCGATGGCGCAGATATCTATGGCGCAGATATCTACTAATGAACCTGATGGTGTCGGTGCCTTGGTATTGTCGTGTGTCGAGGAAGGAGCCGGTGACGGTAATTTCCAGGTAGCGGTCGTCATAATCCGAGAGGTACTGACAAAAAGTTTCGCGGTCAAAGAGAATTTCGACATCGAAAAAGTCTTTGTCGCTTTCGCATATTTTTATGTATTCTGATTCTATTCCGAAAGGTTCTGCTACGGCTGGTGTGTTGAGGTCGACGTCCGCGGGGGAAAAACCTTCTGGCAGGACGAAGTGGGCCTTGAGCCATTTTCCGCTGCTGGAGCAGTTTAGCAGTTGTGGTGTGATTTTCATTTGAGCTATTACGGGCGGGGCAAACTCGTAGGCGCCCATGTCGATTCGGCCGTTAATTATTCGGGGCTTGCCGTCGAGGTCTGTTTCGTTTGGTTCTGTTGTGTAGTTTGGGTCGCCGGTATTGACGCACGGCGAATTTTCCAGAAGGTGATAGTCGCCTTCGAGCCAGAAGGCGTTCGGGTCGTCTGGTTCGACGGGAATATTTGGGTCGTTTATGTCTGCCCAGTAGCCGGGAGCGACGAAGCACGGGTCGGCATCGATATTTCCGATGCCGGGCCAGCCGCCCTGTATATTACTGTAATCAATCGATATGTCCGAGTCGTCATTGTTCCATATTTGGTTTGCGTCATCGGCAATAATACAGTTTGAGACATAGATACTGCTTGGTTCTTCCCATGACTCGGTTCCCAAGGTGTTTCCGTTACGCGCGTTATTTCCAGCGAAGGTGGAATTGGTGATTGTTGCATTGCTGGCATTGAAGCAGAAGATAGCTCCGCCATCATCAGCTTTATTGGCGTTAAAGGTACAATTGTTTATCTGTGGGCAGGAATAGATAATGCTTCTTACCGCTCCACCCCAGTCGAAGGCGGAGTTTGCAGTAAAGGTGCAATTTTTGATAACAGGATTGCTTAGGTCATTGTTTATAGCGCCACCATCGTTTCCGACGGCGGAGTTATTTGTGAAGATGCAGTTTGAGATTGTCGGGCTGGAGTTGAAGTCGTGTATTGCGCCTCCGTCCCATTGTGCGTAGTTGTTAGTGAAGATGCCGTTTTTGATTGTCGGACTGCTGTTATTGCAGCGTATGGCGCCGCCGCTATATTCTGAGGGACTTCCAGCGGCGTAACCATTTTTGATGGTGAATCCATCCAGAACAGAGTTTGTATCTTCTGCCAAGTGGAAATCGAAGCCGCGATGCGGTTCGATTTCTGTGGCGTTGCAATCAATGATGCAATTTTCAGGGCCATTTTCGCCTTTGACCGTGATGGACTTTCCCTTGAAGTCAATATCGCGGTTTCCATGGCCTGTATAGGTGCCATCTGCGACCCAGACTGTTCCGGTTTCCCAGGAGCGGTCTATGCCTTCCTGGATGGTTGGGTATTGGCTGGGAACGTATATATTACCGGGGCCGTCGGTTGTGAATGAATAACACCGGCCGGCGTTGTTATCAACGGATTGATTGCCGACTATATCGTTGGCCTCAATTATAAAGTAGTAATCAGTTGTTGGCAGTACGCCAGTCAGTTTTATGACGTGGCTGGTTGTTAAAAACCTGTCTGTTGCAACGGAGTGGTTTGAATCCGGACAGGTCTGGCCGTACAGAACTCTTGCGGTTGTTGGTTCGTCGGTTTCAAAGATGACGGTTGGTTCGGGCCCGGGTACATCAATATCGACATTGAAAATCACCGGGGGTTGACAATCTGCTTGTGCAATATCTGTGGATACCGCGGGATTTCCAGTTCCATCATCAGCGTCATAATATGTTGCGGTGATAATCTGTTCATGGAGTACTTGCAGCATGCCGTCTTCGGTTATTGGTGGGCCGGAGGCCGTAGGGATAGTGCTGGTGAAGATGCCGAAAGTGGAATCAAATTCATCGAGCAATACGGTTTCAAAGTCACCGGCGTCAGTTGACAGAGTTATCTGCTGAGTTTCATCGGGGTCAAGATCCGAATCGTAAAGTTTGATTTCAACAAGGTCTGCGCAGGAGTAGAAGTCGTTTTCAAGCCAGATGGTTCCCTTTGGCCCCAGCAGGTGGAGCATTGTTGCATACAGGTTTAGTCTTCCTGAGGTGCAGACTCCCGGTTCAATGGGGTCGGTGGAATCCATCATGGTCTGTTTTAGTTGGTCGCTTTGGGTTTCGGGAAACATAGAGATAAGAAGTGTGCAAGCACCTGCGATATGTGGGCAGGCCATGGATGTGCCGGAAAGAATGGTCGTGAATGAGTCATAAGTGGTTCCAAGTGATGTGCTGTCTGCTCTTAGAGACAGGACATCAACTCCGGGCGCTGCGATGTCAACCCAATTACCGTAGTTGGAGAATGAGGCCTTGTCATCATTTGAATCGGTTGCGGCTACCGCGATAGCATTTTCGTAATAGGCTGGATAAAAAGGCCAATTACTATTATCGTTTCCTGCGGCGGCGACCACGAGGACCCCTTGGCTGTAGGCGTAGTTTATAGCTTCTTCGATTGCTCCAGAAGGGAAGCCGCTGCCCCAACTGTTGGACAGGACATCGGCGTTGTTTTGGACGGCATAGTATATGGCTTCAACTGCCTTGTCTCCGGTGCCTCGCCCGTCGGAGCCGAGGAATTTTATTGCCATTATTTTTGCGTTCCAGCAGACTCCGGTTATATCGAGGGCGTTATTGCCTTCGGCGGCGATTGTTCCGGAACAATGTGTGCCGTGGCCGTGGTCGTCTTGTGGGTCAGGGTCTTCGTTAATAAAATCGTAGCCGTAAATGTCGTCGATATAACCGTTGCCGTCGTCGTCAACTCCATCGATTCCGTTCAATTCCGCTTCGTTGACCCACATATTATCATCCAAATCCCTATGGGTATAGTCGACGCCCGTGTCGATTACAGCAACGATGACATCCGAAGTTCCCGTATGTATGTTCCATGCCTGTGGTGCGTCTATGTCACTGTCGGGCGTTCCCGGCGGCGGGTTGAATCTGCCGCTGTCGGGGTAGTACTGGCCTATATTGTTCAGGGGCCACTGGAAGGCATAGAGGGGGTCGTCAGGTGTTTTGCAAATCGAGACAATATAGTTTAGCTCGGCGTATTCGACATCGGGGTTGTTTTGGTAGTCTTCGAGCACTTCCTGGAGCGATTGTTGTGTTTCAGGTTCGATCTCGAGTTTGTATATCCTGTCGAGGTCGGGAATCTTTGCCTTTTTGGGGGCCCTGGCGAGTCTTCTTAGGATATGCTTTTCTTTTTCTGTCAGCAGAGAATCTTTTTTTGTTCTAAGTGCCTGCAGTTGTTGGTGTTTCTGCCGGAAGTTTTTAATAATGGGTGCGAGTTTTCTTATGCGGTATTTCTTATTTAGCTTATCGAGGGTCTTCGATAATTTGAGATTTCTGGTTGGTGTTTTAGCCTTTAGTTGTTTTTCAGCAGCTGAGGCGGTTTTTTCATTGAACTTTACTATTATCTCGTTGGGCACGTATTCGTTTGATGCCGAGAGAGGAACTGCTTGCGTCAGTGCCGCAGCGGCGAGCAAACAGGCCAGAATTGGAAAGATAAAATTTTTCAATACCCTTCTCCGAATTTTGATTATTCTTTGTATCCTTATACGAAGCAGGTTAACATTGTGCTTGCGGTTTTGCAATCCGTGTTTTCCACCCCTTTTTGAGCTATCAGCAGGTAGTTTTCACTATATCGGGATGTCGTCAGATATTATATCAAAAAAGCGGCTTAGATACCAGCGGAAGTTGCCGGTGGGCCAATTAGAGTAAATAACACGGGTAAAAACGGGGTCGGGGGGATTGGGTTTGAATTGGGCTTGAATTGGGTTTGATTGGGTTTGTTTTGGCTTTGATGGGGGGCTGAGGGGTTAAAAATGGCTTTGAATTGGGTTTGATTGGGTTTGTTTTGGGGGCGGCTGCGGGGCGTTTCATTTCTATAATCCTTTGCTAGAAAAGAGGTTGTGTTTATTTGGGTAATTTGGAAATTGGGTTTGTTTTGCATAGTTGGTTCATTTTGATTGACCCGTCTTCGCCAAGGCTACGACGGGCGAGTTCCCTCCTTCGCTAAAGCTACGGCGGGCGAGTTATGCGGTAAAAAAAGGTGGTGAGTCATTCAGGAATTCCCCCATTAGTTTTGAGATGTCTTTACGGTGTATTAAGCCGAATACAGGGGTATTATAACAGAATTTCTAACGAAAGTCAACAAAAAACGGCCCAAAAGGGCTTTTTTGGGCAGACGGGGGGAACTTGTTGACGGAAGTGGAGAGGTGAGGTTATAATTTTGAGTTAGCATCAGTGAGGGAGGCATCATTCGCAAGTCGTATTTGTAATTTGTAAAAGTTTAAATCGCTGATACCTATGGCATAAATTACGCTGATTAAGCAGAAGTGTTAAAGAAATAAATATTGGTTTGGGATTTGCCCTTCGAATGGGCTCAGGATTTCGCATTGCTCAAGTTTTGAGTGGTGAGGGATTGAAAGGAATAGTTAAAATGGTGCGGTGATGTTGAGAAGGAGATAGAGATGAAAGGTAAAAATGAATTAGGGAGCAGAATATCACAACTCGTTGATGAGCTGTCACCTTTCCCCACTGATATTGATGAGCTTTTGGCGGCTGCGGTAAAACCGGTCGATGGCGAAACAAGAATATTACGCTTGATTGAGAATAACCCAAAGGTCTGGTCAGAGATTTCCCGTTTGGCAAGCTCCTATTATGGGATGGATAAGGCCTTAGAAACACCCAAGGATGTTCTTCGTCACATTGGAACCATGCCTTTGGTTCAGCTGATAGGAGTCGCATATGCGAAAACGGCTATCGAAGAAGAATTTGCCTCATTGAAGTATCTAAATGAATACTTTAACCATTCTCAAGCGATTTCGATAGGTTGCCATATTCTGGCTGAGGTTTCCAAATTACATGAACATGAACGCCAGATGTACACCACAGCTGGGCTAATCCATGATATAGGCCGGCTGGCCATTCTGGTAGCAGGTAACATGACTAATACCCACGTGTTAGGAACTTTATGGGATAAAATGGTATCTGTAGTTTACGATGAAAAAACAAACATGGGAACAGACCACTGCGATGTAGGAATGCGGATTTGCCGTAAGTGGAATTTTTCCCCGACTATTCAGGAGGCAATTTTGAGACATCATACTCCACTCATTAATGATGACTTTAGCTTTCCGGGCGGCATAGTATTCATTGCCCATTTTCTGTCAGCAAGTGACCCAAGTGGGGAAATCATTTCAAGTGTTTCAGCTTCTGGAATCCTCTCCAATTTGAAGCTAACTGTAGATAATTTTGATAAAGCAAGAGAAATGTACAAATTGAGGACGAGCCCAAGCCAGTAAAGTTAATATTTCCAGCAACTTGCTTAACGTCTGGCTTGGGTGCGGTGAAAGGAGATATTTTGAAAGAGGATATAATGTCACGTGGAGTTTTTAGCGGTATGGGAAACTCTTTTGTAAATCGCAAGTCATAAGGTAAGGATATCAAAGATTAAAAATCAAAAAGCAAAACTACAGATTAAAAATCAAAAATGTTAATCGGTGATTCGGCGTCGTTAAAACTATGGCGGACCCCTGCCCAAAGCATGCAGGGGCAGGCAAGTTTGTGTGGTGAGGGATTTGTAAATGAGGTGATATTATGAATGAAACAAGACGCAAAAAATCTTTTCTACCCGCTTGTTGTAGTGGTGGTTTTGCTGGTTTTATATTATGGGTTGCTCTAAAGAAAATCGTGGGTGAATCTATAACTTGGTGGATGGGGTTGGTACTAATGTTTATTTGTATTGTGGTGGGTGTAGCTTTTCAAGCATTAGATGAACGAAAAATAGAACCTGATGTTATTGTCAGGAGAAATAAAAAACAAAATGAAGATGAATTTTGAAAAACATAGTCTTGTAGGGTGTGCAACTTGTTTGCAAACGCGGAATCATTCAATAAATGAGGACAGGCGAGTCCTTCGACTAGCTCAGGATAAATATTGAAGAAGGAGCGGGAAGTTGTTATACTGAAAAAGTGAGTCTATGTTTGGTGTTTGATGTAGACTGTATAATCATTGTTAAGCATATGTAAAAAGGATAAACAGATATGGGTGACAAGGGAAAAAGAGATAAAGGCAAAAAGGAACAACAGAAAAAGGCCCAGCTTAGTCCAAAGGAAAAACGGAGATTAAAAAAAGAGAAGAAGAACAGGTAATTGGCCATTGTTTTCCGGCCATATAATACCCAAACCCCCCGAAAAGATGGGGCATATAGCCCTTTGGCGGCTCTTCCTGTTGCAGGATGGCGTTGACAAAAGCCCGAGTTTTGGCGATAATATATATATTCTAAGCTGGATTAGAGAGGGGGAAGTGCGAATCTTAATTCCCGGCACGGGCGTAATAACAGAGGAGTAATACAATGCGTGGCCACAAAGCTTTTACTTTAGTCGAGCTTCTGGTCGTTATCGCCATCATTGCACTACTGATGTCTATACTTATGCCGGCCCTGGGCCGCGTCAGAAAACAGGCAAAATCTACTCTTTGTCAGGCAAACTTAAGACAATGGGGCTACGTTTTTTCAATGTATACGAGTGACCACGATGGCTGCTTCAATCCCGGTGACGGAATCGACAACCCTTTCGAGTGGATGGAGGTCACCGAGTCGTACTACAAGGAAGAAATGTTGCGTTACTGCCCAATGGCGACGAAATTTGACGGTTCTCTTATGGGCGGGAAAGCCATGACATGGGAGTGGGATCCTTACTATGGAAGTTATGGTATAAATGAGTTTGTTTTCAATCCTCCAATGGACGAAATTTGGGGTCATGAAAACAGATTGAACTGGAGATGCGCAGATATACCAGGGGTCTCTAACATCCCTCTGTTTTTGGATGCTGCATGGTGCGGAGGCCTGCCTACATACACTGACGCGCCGCCCGAATATGACGACCAGCCGTGGACCCACTCATTTGGAGACAACATGGTTCGGTTCTGCCTCGACCGGCACGATGGCCATATAAATGCTGTTTTCATGGATTTCTCCACCATTAGACAGATTGGCCTTAAGGAGCTCTGGTCGCTCAACTGGCATAGACAATACAACTTTGCAGGCCCGTGGACAATCGTCGGCGGTGTAAAACCCGCAGACTGGCCTGAATGGATGAGAAATTTCAAGGATTACTAACCTGCAGTAAGAAGAATAGAAAAATGTTCGCAAAATGGCGTTGGCTTTTTGAGGTGGTTTGGCGATAATGCATAACGCGGGATGTGAGGGGGAACAACTGGATTTAATAAGAGGTAAATTATTAACCCGCTCTTTAGGCTGATTGAGGTAAGCCAAGTTCATTTTTTGAATGGGGAGTAGTATAATCGGCCGGCAACCGGTAAGCTGCAGATAAACAGATTTCTTCAAAGGTAGATTTAAGGGGACTTTCGAATGGCTGAGGTGAAGAAGACAACACGGCTGGTTATGGTCGTCTTTTTATTGGCCGGCGTATCTTTTTGCAGAGGCGAGGAAAAGGTTTTTCCCGGCGCAGACGCGAAAACAGCTTCGCGTGCGCAGTATATGACGTGGATAAATAATACGGAGGAAGGTTCGACGGAGGCGCAGACGCTTATCAACCTGGAATTTTTCAAGTGGCTGCACGACGAATACGGGATGGTGCTGGATATATACTCATTTGACACGGGGAACATCGACGGCAAGGGCTTTACGTACGGGAGTATGGATTCGGAGAGGTTCAAGAGGCACTTTCCGAACGGCTTCGGTCCGATTTATGAAAAGGCCAAATCATTCGGGTGCCGGCTGGGGATATGGCTTAGTCCGGACGGTTTCGGTGAGACAGATGAAGAGGAACAGGCACGCACGGACATGCTGGTGAAGCTGTGCAGGGACTATGATTTTATGCTTTTTAAGTTTGACGGCTACGCAGGCGGATGGCTGCGGCCTGAAAAACAAGATGCGTTCTTAGAGATGCTAAAGGAGTCCCGCAGGTACAGTCCTGATTTGATAGTTCTGAACCATCGTCTTGAGTTTGGCAAGGCTCAGCCTTATGTCACTACCGAGCTGTGGGAGGGCGCTGAAACATATATTGACGTTTGGATGTCGAATAATCAGACGGCCCCTCACCACCGGGCGGGCGCTCTTTCGCGGGCATTGCCGCCGGGATTGATGCGGCTGACGGAAGATTGCGGGGTGTGCATTTCTTCGTGTCTGGATTACTGGGAGGATGACCTGGTTCTGCAGAGCTTCAATCGGAGCCTGATTCTTGCGCCGGAGTTTTACGGCAACCCGTGGTTTCTGCGTGACGATGAGTTCCCGAAATTAGCGAGGATTTGTAATCTTCACCGCCGTTATCGCAATATCCTTGTTGATGGAATCGTACTGCCTGAAAAAGACTACGGCCCCTTTGCGGTTTCGCGAGGCGACGGGGGTACGAGATTAATTACACTGCGAAACCTCACATGGAGCCCTGTTACGTACAACGTAAAACTCGATGCATCAATCGGTCTGGCCGAAGCAGGTGATATTGAGGTTCGAAGGTTCCATCCTTCTGAAAGAATTCTCGGGCAGTTCATGGCTGGTGACAAAGTTGAGGTTGAGGTACTGCCTTTTCGTTCGTGTTTACTGATGGCCACGTGCGAACAGACGGATGAGGTCGGGGTGTTCGGGTGTGATTATGAGGTTGTGTGTGATGTGCCGGCCAAGCCGGCGGTTATAAAGCTGCTGGGTCTTCCGGGGACGAAAACGGAGATAAAGCTGTCGGCTGGAGGCCGGCGGTTTACAAAGGTGATGCTGGACGGGAAAGAAGTGACCGATATTTTGAAAGGCGAGTCGGTGCCGGTCGAATTCGGCGGCAAGAGCCTGCGGAATCCCTGGCACAGAAAACTCGGAGAGCTTGAACAATGCGATGTGCCGGCTGACGCTGAGGCGCTTTATGAAGCGACATGTTTTGCGGCGGACAATGATGCGCTTGAATTGCGTTCACTGCGGCGTTCGGGGCCGAGCGGGATACGGCAAGTTCAGAAAGCGCGCGAAGCATTCCTGAAGCAGAAGATGTTTATCGAACGTGGTGTCCGGGACAAGAACCTTTTCGATGGGAAAATGGAGACTTCTTTCAATATTTGCAGGCGGTGGCCTGACAGGTCGTGGGCAGGTCTGGGCGCATGGGACCCGACGATAAATGGTGGCTCTCTTAGAGTCGATTTCGGTCAGGCGACGGTCCTCGACAAAGTTATTCTTCTGAAAGCGAGCGAAGATTTTAAACCGACAAAGGCAGAGGTCTCGGCTGACCTGAAAACCTGGGAGCTGATAGGTATCAGTAAGGAAAATGACCATGATTTTGTTCTTACAGAATTTCCTGCTGGTGAGCCTATGAGGTATCTGCGTATCGATGACAGCCCGGATGAGCTTGCTGAGATTGAGGGGTATAGAGACGGCGTAAAACTTGAGCGTTCGAATTGGCGGGCAAGTAATCTGTTTGGCGCATACTGCAAGGCCCCTGCGGCGGCCGCCTGGTCGTTATCGTTTGTGCTGGATGAGGCGGCAAAGGGCAGCTATCTTGCGATTGCTATTGCCGGCCGACACGGCGCGGAAGGCGCTTACGCGGCACTTCGTGCAGACGGCAGGTTTGTGGGCGCGTCGGACCGCAGTTTGTCTTACCCGAGCAATGTCTGGGAATACTGCAGCGCTGAGAGCGACAGCAACTATACGTACTACGTGCCGGTGGTAAAGGAGATGCTGAATAAACGAATTGATGCTGTCGTTTTGATACTTAAAGGCGGCAGTAACGAGGTGAAGCCCGAAGTCTGGATAACAGTGTATCCGGTTCCATTTGAAACGAGGGAGCTTGTTCTAACGACGGCGGAATAACATTCGGGGACAGATATTAATAATCCTTGAATTGTATCATCCAATCGGGCCAGATGGGGTCATCGGCGGCCAGGTCACATTTTCTGTTCCACTTTAGTTTCCACAATTCCTTAAGTCCGATTTTTCTGACGGAACAGTCCATGAAAGAGCCGTTTATCGCGGCGTCGTGCCGGTTGATGCAGAACCGTTTTATTTCCTCGGTCATCGTATCTTCTATCTGGCCTTCATATTGTGGAGGTTCGTTAGTGTAGTGGGGCCAGCCGTCAACGGTGTAACAATCAAGCATTATTGGAATTTGGCCGGCGTTTTTGACGTTGAAGGACCTCCAGTGCAATTTCCAACTCTCGACGAACCAGTCAAAGCTCTGGTCAGCTTCGACGGCATTTGCTATCCATCCATTTGGGCCATAGCTTCCATAGACAGGTCCGTCTACATCCCAAATATTATAAAAGTAGTCTTCGATAGTCCATGCGCCAAAAGGTATCCTTGCACCTTCGGTGTAAGGTTTTGTAGCGGACGGGCATAATTTGAGATCGGGGTCCATGTAATACGGCCTTAGTGGATTCATCCACCATCCGCCGGTACCTGTCATGGTCCAGTCTCCTGCACCCAATCCGGGTGTATATCCATGGTTATCATTTGTGTACATCGAAAAGACAACGCACCACTGTTTGAGCTTTGTCTGGCAGAGAGCGGACCTCGCCTGCTTTCTGACACGAGTTAGAGCGGGCATAAGTATAGACATTAAAAGTGCGATGATGGCGATTACCACCAGAAGCTCTACTAACGTAAAAGCCTTTTTAGCAGTCATAAGCTCTTTTGTCCTTTTATGAACGCTTTGTTAGTCCTGTACAAGATGCAGGAAACAATCTTTTTGCTACTCAAACTCCTGTGTTTGTTCCTTTTACGAAAGATATTATACCTTGAAGTGAGACAGTTTGCAACAAGGTATTTTCGCTGACAGTGATGTATATGGTTTGCAGCTAACCGACTCGCGGAGATACTGTGGCCGTAATGGGTTTGTTGAATTAGCGGCTTATTCGGGGCCTGTGTTGATATGACACAGGCCCCGGTTTTTTTAGGGGTGTCCGTTTATATTGAGAGGGAGGTTTTTGGGATTATGGGGTTGTAAGGGTGGTAAAGGCGAAAAACGTGGAGATTTTCCCGGGATTTTTGGGTTGGCGGGGGTGTAATCGAGCGTCATTGGGTTTATTTACCACATTTGCGCGAAATGGTAGATTTTTTGCGCGAAATAGGGTTGACATGGGAGGGGTGTGTGTGGTAATATTTAATGCAGAGCAATCCTAAAGGAGAGGATTTGGCTTCTTTTTACCAGTTAGTTTTTTTGGAGGAGTTTGAAAGTAACAGGTAAGCCATAAAGTAACTTTTTGGGGGATAAAGGAGAACTAAGTATGAAGAGAGCAAAAGAATTGCGGATTTTCTCGATAGCATTTTTGGTTGTGGTTGCATCTATTGCACATGGTGCATTAACCGTAATTAACCCTGGTTTCGAGGAGCCTGGCGAGGGCAAGATTTCGGATGATTTCAGCCGTATACCGGGCTGGAGCCAGGACGTGACCGCTGATTCTGGCGTGGAGGATGCAGGCGCTTATACAGGCCTCTACCGCGGTTTCGGCATGACGACCGACAGTGAGATATATCAGCTGCTGGATGAGCCGATAATTGAAGGCGCCACCTACTACCTGAAGTTTTACGGAATGGACACGTGGTCGGCGTCGTCGATTGTTGCTGAGTTTTACTATCTTACTAACCCCTCAGACCCGACATCTCGTTCAGTGATAGCGAGTCAGAGTTTCCCGGTATCCGGTGAATGGACTGAATATATACTGGTTTTTGTACCGGCAGGCGGCCAGTCGTATCTTGGTCAGAACCTTGGTATCCAGTTCAGCGGTTTAGCTGATGGAACCGGCTGGTACGGTCTGGATGAAATCAGCGTAGAGCGTATTCAGCCCGAATATGCAAAGTACCCGGACCCTTACGACGGCGAGATAGATGTTCTGACGGACAGGATATTGAACTGGGAGCCGGGGATTTACGCAGCTTCGCACAATGTATACTTTGGGGACGACCAGAATGCAGTAGAAAATGCGACGACATCATCGTCTGAGTATAAGGGCAGCCACGATGTTAACTACTGGGACCCGGATCCGGAGCTTGCGTTTGTAGACGCAACCTATTACTGGCGGGTTGACGAAATCGGCACATCGGAGGTATGGAAAGGGGATGTGTGGGAATTTACGGTTCAGGGCCATGAGAAGTTAGAGACTTTTGAGTCTTACCTTGCAAGCGGGGCAAAAGCGATGTACAGCACCTGGCTTGACGGGTGGGCCACCCATACAGGCGGAGCGGTAGTGTCTCCTGAGACAGGCGTTGTCCATGCAGGCAAACAATCGATGGAGCTATGTTACTTCAATTATAATCGAGACTGGAGCTACTGGTCGGTGGTGAAGGCCGATGTATCGAAGTTCGGATATCCGACGGACTGGACGGCAAATGATCTTTCTATACTGAAGCTGTGGTTTTGCGGCGACCCTCGAAACGAGGTGAATTCGAAAGACCGGATGTATATAGCTTTGGAAGACGGGAGCTCGAACCGCGCGGTGGTTCAGTACAGCGGTGACGCGAACGACATCAAGCTTGCGAGCTGGCAGGAGTGGCAAATCCCATTCGATGATTTTGCGGGCGTTGACATGACGAACGTGTCGAAGATTTATATAGGTATCGGTGAGGAAGGCAACAATAGTTCGTTCGGCGGCATGGGAGCAGTTTACTTCGATGATATCCGGCTTTACCCGCTATACGAGGAACAGTAGATGCTGTGGGCGTTTTTGTAGTCTGGAAATATAATAATTTTTTCATTGTAGATAATTTTAATTCTTTAGGGAGGCATAGTTATGTCCCGACAAACATATCTTTTAACATTTGCGGTTTTATTCTCGGCTATTACAGGGAGTGTTTTAGCAGCAGGGCCTGTTTACTGGGACGGTGGGGGAGCTGACAGTTCCTGGTGCACACCTGAGAACTGGGTCGGCGATTTTGTTCCTGCGACAGATTATAACCTGTGGATGGCGGGAGCAAATGACTGGGACTGGGAAGACCTGAACGAGCCTTATATTGACGAATTAGTATCTCTTCCGGTGATAATCGACGGAACCTGTGCTGCAGCGCATTGCGGTATGGTAGTAGTTGGGGACACCACAGATATAGGCGTTGGCCTTATAGTCGAAGAAGGAGGCTTATTCAGGCCGCATGAAATTGTTATTGGTTATAACACAAGAGGCTCAGGGACGATGATTGTAAACGGTGGTGTTGTCGACACATGGGACTACAGCTACGTCGGTATCGGTGATGGTGGTGACGGAACGCTTATTATGAACGGCGGGGTGATTAACTGCCTCGGGAATACGAGCGGAGGCGGCAGCGCCCCACAATGGGCCGGTGCGGTAATAGTCTGCAAGAACGAAAAAGGCAGTGCTACGGGCCATTTTCAATTTAACGGGGGGCTTATCCGAACGAGGCGCCTTAGCATATTCGAAGGCGGCACGATGGATGTAGCCGGTGGTACGATGATAATAACCAGAGTAGGTGATTCTTCCATCGAGTCGTGGTATGGAGACCAGTTCTGGAATATTAACTCGTGGATAGAACAGGGTTGGTTGACAGCTTATGGAGGTGAACGTGCGGAGATAGAGATGCATTACAATGAGGTAGGCGGGGTGATTATACTGGAGGCGTTCCAATATGACCCCAATATAGCGTGGAATCCGAATCCACGTCACGGCGAACAAGACGTCTCACCGGCAACTATGTTGACATGGAATCCCGGGGATAATGCAGTTTCACACGATGTTTACTTCGGAGAGGACAGAACTGCATTAGAAGAAGCGAACAACGCGCCTGGTGTTTGGGAGGAGTACAAAGGCAACTACGATGTCAACAGCTGGGACCCCTGTGGGCTTGAATTTGACAAGACGTATTACTGGCGAGTTGACGAGTTGAATCCTTCGGACCCATGCAGCCCGTGGAAGGGCAGAGTCTGGCGGTTTAGGACGGCGGAGTATGTTTTGATTGAGGATTTTGATACTTATGCCAGCACTGATGATTTATACGGTAGCTGGAGTGACGGCTGGACAAACTATACAAGTTCGGAGGTTTTCATAGAGACGGCAGACGTGAATTTTATTATCGACGGCAATTCGATGCGATACTTTTACCGGAATTCCGCTGACCCATTTTATTCCGAATCAACTCATATATTCAGTCCCGCGATGGACTGGACGGTAGCAGGCGTGGAGGGACTGGTTCTGTGGTTCCATGGCGAACCCACTAATACTGCTGAGCGGATGTATCTGAGGGTCAGTGACAGTCCAGGTAACACTGCGACGGTCGAATATGAAGATCCGAACGACCTGATACAAGATGCAGACGATGCATGGTACGAATGGGGCATCAGGCTTGAAGATTTTAATTCTGCAGACGTTAACCTGCATGATATCAACGGTATAACAATTGGATTTGGCAACAGGGAGAGTCCGCAGGAGGGTGGAGACGGTATGGTGTATTTCGAGAACATTCGATTGTATCCCCTGCTATGCCGCGGGGAATATTCGGACAGTTCAGGAGATTTCACGGGTGATTGTTTTGTAGACTCCAATGATCTTGGTGAGTTTTCATCTACGTGGATGATAAGTGACGGTGAAGCAACAGCAGAGACCCCAAGTGGAGATCCTGTTGTGTGGTATAAATTTGATGAAGGCACGGGTATGGTTGCCACAGACAGTGCGGGCAGCTACGATGGTGTGCTTCCGGAATCGCCTTCTACACCCACATGGGTGACGCCCGGCGTGCAAGAGCCGAATGCGGCGGACCCGAACTATGCGCTGGACTTTGATGGGATAGACGATTATGTCGAAGTCCCGCCACTTGATCTCAACAGTAATACTGTGACAATATCGGCGTGGGTAAAGGGAGAGATACCCCAGGTTAGCTGGGCTGGTATAGTGTTTAGCCGGAACGCCAACAGCTGTGCCGGCCTTAGCGTTGGAGAGTCACAGACCCTGGCGTACCATTGGAATTGGGACAACTGGTCGTGGGATTCTGGCTTAGTTTTGCCCGATAATGAATGGATCTTTGTTGCTCTTGTGGTTGAGCCGATGCAGGCGACATTGCATATGAGTGACGGGATAACATTCTCCTTTGCCACAAACATTGTGAGCCATGACGCAGAAGAGTTTGACGGTTTAACTTACGTTGGTTGGGACCAGGAAGGCTCGTCGAACAGGTACTTTAACGGTCTTATTGACGATGTTCGCATTTACGACTATTGTCTTTCAACGGGAGAAATAATGGGTCTTGCGGGCGTTGAAGGGATAGTTTATGTTCCGAATGAACTGCGTACTAATTTGGTTCCGAAAGTTGGTGATGAGGGCGTTTATAATCTGGACAATCCTGACATTATCAACTTAAGGGACTATGCGGTAATGGCGGACAGCTGGCTTGCTGAGATATTGTGGCCGTAACAGTTTTGGTGAATACTAAGGTGGTTTGACCAGCTTATTTTTAGGTAATTTGGGGTCTGTGTTGATTTGACACAGGCCCCTTTTGTTTTGCCAATTTTTTGCACGTTTTTGTGTTGAAAAAAGCGATTTTGCGATGATAAGAGGAAAGTCGGAGTCAGTTTTTGTCGATAAAACGCAGACTAAGTGCGTTTAGCAGCTTAGCGTGCGAACATCAGTTCGGCTAAGGACCTATAACAAAGAGAGCTTTGAGAGGTTTTTGAAGGCCTGATTTGATTGTTATGGTAGTTTGACAGGTCATCTGAATGTGCTATAATGTTGATTGGTGGTGTTTATTTTTGCATTGTTCGCATCCTTTGGTAAACTATCGGATTGATTTATCCGTGAGCGAATTTTGAGGTTAAAAATGTTTGAGCGTTTTACAGACCGGGCACGGAAGGTTATGGCGCTGGCGAACCAGGAGGCGCAGCGTTTTAATCATGAATTCATCGGCACCGAACACCTGCTGCTGGGCTTAGTTAAGGAAGGCAGCGGTGTTGGTGCGACGGTCCTGAAGAACCTCGATGTCGACATAAAGAAGCTTCGTCTGGAAGTGGAGAAGCTGGTGCACAGCGGGCCTGATATGGTGACAATGGGCAAGCTGCCTCAGACGCCGAAGGCCAAGAAGGTCATCGAATATGCGATAGAGGAAGCCCGTGCGCTGAACCATAATTATGTCGGTACGGAACATATCCTTTTGGGCCTGCTTCGGGAGAGCGAAGGTATAGCGGCGCAGGTCCTGATGAATCTTGGCCTGAAGCTTGAGGAAGTTCGACAGGAGGTTTTGAATTTACTGGGTGCCGGCGTTGAAGACAGTCCTGCGGGTCTTGGTATGAAGATGGGCCCTGCTGTCGGTCGCAAGCCCAAGAGCAAGACGCCTGCGCTTGACAGTTTCGGCAGGGACCTTATGGAACTGGCGAAGAATGATGAGCTTGACCCTGTGATTGGCAGGAAGAACGAGATTGAGAGGTTGATTCAGATACTTTGCCGTCGTACGAAGAACAATCCTGTTTTGTTGGGCGAAGCTGGTGTAGGTAAGACGGCCATTGTCGAGGGTCTGAGT
>Ga0307379_10003134_pt1 | contig 24111 bp, 20 predicted proteins | sample UN2MG_FD_202237 | JGI IMG/M metagenome (GOLD analysis project Ga0307379, IMG submission 202237) | Soil microbial communities from Risofladan, Vaasa, Finland - UN-2 | ecosystem: Environmental > Terrestrial > Soil > Coastal area > Acid sulfate soil | place: Finland: Risofladan, Vaasa | collected...
GCGGTCCCGCGGCCGGGGCGAGGAGCCACCTCCCGGCGCACGCCGTCGCCCGGGGCGATCCTCCTAATCAACCACCGGAACTGCCCTGCGGGCGGCCGGATTCTGAGCCCAACGCCAGCGTCACCACCGCCTCGGCATGCACCCGCGTCGTGTCGACCACCGGCACCTCGGTGTCTTGCGGTCCGATCAGCAGCGGGATCTCGGTGCAACCCAGCACCACGCCTTCCGCGCCGCCGGCGACCAGCCGGGAGATCACCGCCTGGTAGAGTTCTCGCGATTCCTGCCTGACCTGGCCGTGGCACAGCTCATCGTAGATGACACGGTGCACGTCGGCTCGATCCCGCTCGGGTGGGATCAGCGTCTCGATGCCGAAGCGCTCCTGCAGTCGCGCGCTGTAGAAACCGTCCTCCATGGTGAAGCGCGTTCCGAGAAGACCGATCCGCCGCAGGCCCGCTTGCTGGATCGCTTCCGCGGTTGCGTCAACGATGTGAACCAGCGGCAGACTGCTGATTTGGGAGACCGTATCCGCCACCTTGTGCATCGTGTTGGTGCACAGGACCAGGAAGTCGGCCCCCGCTTTCTGCAGGGCGCAAGCCGCTTCGCCGAGCATGTCCGCCAACCGATCCCACCGTCCTTCGTGCTGGGCCTTCTCGATCGGATCGAAGTCCACGCTGTACAACAGCAAGCGGGCCGAGTGGTGTCCGCCGAGCTTCTGCCCGACCAGTTCGTTGATGAGCCTGTAGTACTCGGCCGACGATTGCCAGCTCATCCCGCCGATAAGGCCGATCAGCTTCATTGCCTAGTCCTTCTGTTGGCGAATCGGGCCTGCCCGCCTCGCTGAGGGAGCGGCACCCGTCGCGACCCGCGGACACCCGCACCTTCGTGCCGGCTGTGGCACCAGGCGTTGGAGTATATCGCATGTGCCCGTGGCTTGGACCCGGTCCGCGCGGTTGCCCCCCTCCCTGCCGACGCATTGCCATGAGCGCTTCGAGCCGGTCTGGCCGATGAAGGTACCCAGGGGCATTGCCGGCAGGGAGACCGGCGCCGGAGCGCCTGTGGCCCAGGCATGGAGCTGTGGCCGATGATCGACCGCGCGGGCTGTCCGGACCGCACAACGCTGGAGCGACATGCCCGCCACGAATTGTCGTCCGACGAAGCCGGCACGGTCGACTGGCACTTGACCTCTTGTCGAGATTGCCTGGACCGCGTTCTCGAACTGCACGGTCGGTCGCTGATCCCCGACATTCCCGACTGTCACGCGGTGAAGGAGATCGGCCGCGGTCGGTTCGGCGTGGTCTACAAAGCGTGGTGGTGGCGGGACTCGCCGCGGCTCGTGGCCCTGAAGGTGCTCAATCGTGGCGGGCGCATGGAGGAGGGCCGCTTCGACCGCGAGATCGCGGTCCTCCAGCGAATCGACGCCCCCGGGATCGTCAAGTGCCTCCACTCCGGCACGGCCGGGGGGACCAAGTACTACCTCATGGACTACGTCGAGGGCGCTCACCTCGACGATTACCTGACCACGTCCGGCGGCGACCTGAACGCCAAACTGCTGGTGCTGCAGCGCGTGTGTCGAGCGGTGGCCGCCGCCCACGCCCAGGGCGTCGTCCATCGCGACCTCAAGCCGGGCAACATCCTGATCGACGCCGAAGGCCGCCCGCATATCCTCGATTTCGGAATCTGTGCCGTAGATCACGCCGACTGGAGCAGTTGGGACCGCCTCACCATCACCCAGACCGGCGACATCATTGGAACGCTGCGCTACATGTCCCCGGAACAGGCCTGGGGAGGAGTGGCCGGCCCCGTCGATGAACGCAGTGACGTCTGGTCGCTGGGCGTGCTCTTATACGAACTCGTCACCGAGGGCGGCTATCCGTATTCGCTCAGATCCACGCCGGACAAGCCGGCCCACGAGGCACTGCTGGAGCGCATCCGCAAGGAGTTGCCACGCCTGCCGCGGCTCGACTCGCTCCCGCGGGGACGCGATCTCGAGGTGCTGCTGGAGCGCTGCCTGGTATGGGAACGCCGGGCCCGCATCCAGACCGCCGCCCAACTGGCCGACGATATCGAGCGCTACCGGGCCGCCCGGCGCATTCACACCCGCCCGTTGGGTCTGCCCTATCGGCTGAAGCGCCTGGCGGTTGCGGCCGCCACCCGCTCGCGGTGGGCGTGCGCTGCCGTGTTCGTTGCCCTGTTGGGCGTGACGCTGTGGGCAGCTGCCTTGCCCTTCGACGTGGGATGGTACGTGACCGGCCATCAGTATCACGTCTCCGGCGACCAGTCCGCGGAGCCGATCGCTGGTGGTCATGCCGGCGAGAACGTGCTGATCGTCGGGGTGTTCGATGACACGATCGAGGCCGTGGTGGATTTCGCCACACGCCAGCGCATCGAGGGTGTGACCGCTAGCGTGCCAACCTGGCGCGCCGTGCACGGCTTCCTGATGAGGCGGCTGGCGCCGGTCCGCCCCCGGGCCGTGGTCTGGGACTACTACTTCCGCACGCTGCAGAACGGGGACGCGCCGTTCGCGGCCGGCGCCATGGCGCTCGAGGAGGCGGGTTCACCGGTCATCCTGGCCGCCTTCAACTACGACGGTGGCGGCCGCCCCGACCTGAGCCCGGGCCTGACCGGGCCTCTGGCGGAGCGGCTGCGTCACGGGGCCATCGTCGCCCGCGACATGGTCGAGCGTCCCGGTGAGTTCGTCATCGCCTTCAAGCGACCGGACCGGACCGTCGTGCCCGGCCTGGCCCTGACTACCCTCGTGGCGGTGTTGCACCCCGACGCCCGGCTGGACCTCGATTGGCCTGATCGCAGCAAGTCGATCACGCTGCACTATCAGCTTGCCCCCGGAGCGTATTCGCGCGAGCACGACCGGGTCGAGCTGACCAAGGTCTTCGAAGCCGGTCGTTCGGATCAGGCGGTTCGCGCGGGCGATCTGCTGGCCTGCAGCACGCTGGCCCTGACCCGGCCCGAGCAATGGGAGCGGCAAAGCGTTCCCTACCAGAGACTCTTGACCTGCCCCCAAGACGAGCTGCGGACCCTGGTGGGTGGCAAGGTGCTGATCATCGGCGATCTGCGGAAGGCCCGACTGGGATTCGTCCCCGATCGGCATCCCGTGGAATACGAAGCGCTGGCCGGCGCCGTCCGCGACGTGCCGGGCTGCTACCTGATGGCCGACGCCATCGTGAGCCTGCTGGATCGGCGGTATGTGAAGTCGGCCTTTCCGCTGGCCCCGGGCACGTTCGGGTTCATGCTGCTGGCAGCCGGCGTGGGATGTCTGCTGCCCGTGTGGCTGTGCGCGGTCAGCGCGATCGGACGGCCTAGTTATCGGTGTGGGGTGTGGATCGTGGTGTTGGGTCTGGCGGCGTTGGCGTTCGTGGTGATGACGGCGTCGCGGAACTACACCGCCGTTCACCTGGGTATGGCGGGTTTCAGTCTGCTGGCCCCCATGGCCGGTTCGCTGTGGGTCGAATTCGCACGCAACCGGCACCGCATCCTGGATCGGAGCCGACGGGCGATCGACGACGTCAGAACCGCCACCGAGGGCACGCTGACGCTCAGCTCGAGGCGATGGAGATCGCTCCCAGAATCAGGATGACGGCAAACGCCAGCACCGGCGCGATGCGCGCCGCCCAGCGAATGACTCTGTCTTCCCTGGCTGACAGTGGGTAAATGACCACCTCAGCGTCTCCTAGCCTTCCATGCCGAGCGAAATCAGCGGGACGAACCCTTCCAGCAGATCGATGAGCCAAAAGATCACGTACATCGTACCACTCCTTTTTGACGAGCCGGCAAAGCGACTATCGTGTTGCGCGACGGACGTCGCAGGAACTGGTACATGCCCGCCGCGCCGGAGTCGGCACTTTGGAGTACCTATCCATCGTCGGACCTACATGCCTCAGCCAGCTAAAAACATCTTTTCCTGAAGGAATTTGTGGCCCGGGGGCATCGAGTCTGAGGCGGCGTTCGGTACGCTGTCCCGCTTTTGTCGCCCGGTAAGGTTCGCGTTATGACCGGTCGGACTTGCGTTTCTGGCTGGCCCGCAGAGTGGCCACCAAAGTGCGGAACGCCGGCGCGTTGCGCTGGTCGGCGTTGATCAGCTCCTGATGGGCCTGGATCACCAGGTCGCTCAGACCGTCCGGGCTGACCGGCGCCGGCTCCACCTCCTGCCAGTCGGCCGGGGACTGGGCCATCTCCTCCACCACGTCGAACAGGCCCAGCACGAACATGCGCTCGAGCGCCGTCACAACCGGTTTCGAAGGGGCCAGCAGGTGGATCGCGGGAATGGGTGAATCCGACTCCGTGGTGACCAGTGCCACCAGGAAGCCGGTGAACGTGCTGTCGATTCCCTGGGCCCGGGACAGATCGAAATAGATGTCGCTGGTCTCGGCAACGCAAATCTTCTTGAGGAAGTTCAACACGGCGCCGCAGATGGCCACCGTGCAGGGACCGCCCGGCCGGATAACCACGATCGAACCGTTGCGCCCGGCCTCGACCCGAACCCGCTGTGCCCCAGCCATCAATCCCGTCCTTTCGCCAGGCGGCAATCCGCAATCCGAAGCGGCGGAAGCGTAGCAGCCCCGAGCGCACCAGACAAGCCACCTTCGCCGCCCTCGCAATGCCGTTCGCCGCGCGTCCCACTCATGCGTCAACATCGCCGCTGGCCGGTGGCTCCGACTGGGGAAGGCATGCTGCCAACTCCTGGGCAAGTTCGTCGCGGTTTGCCTGGGTGACCTGCCGGATCTCTACGTCGGACCTGGCCTTCACTTCGGCGATGAAACCGCCGCCTTTTATGGCCACCGTGGCCACCACCGACGCCGGCCCGTCGAGCAGCAGCCGCACCACCTCGATGAAGCGGGAGGAACAGCACTCCATCCTGCCGATCTCGTCGATCAGAACGACGTCGGCCGGTTTGGCCAGCTCCGGCATGACGAGGATTTCGAAGGCGGCCACGTGCACGCCGTAGCGCCCGACCCGCGGTTTGCCCTTGACGCGCACGTGGGCCAGCATGGCGGTCTTCCCGGAGAGCGTCACCGCCCGAAAGCCCTGCCGTCCGCGGTCCTGGCGAATCTCCTCGGTGTAGAAGCCGGCCGGCGACCGCCCCCGGGCCAGCTCGATCAGCCGCATCATCACCGTTGTCTTGCCGATCCCCGGGCGCCCCGTGAGCAGGATGTTGCGCCCGCGTCTCGCCCCCTCGTTCGCACCGTCGACCGGAGCCATGTGGGCTTCTCCCTGCTGGAAAACCCGCTGACGCCCTCCGGGACGCCCCCGCCCCGTACGCTTGCGTTGACCGGGTCTGCTCATATGATACCCGGCTGGAGGCATGTTTCGATCCGCCGTCGATGGGACCACGCCGGCGCGGCCCACCTTCGGCGGACAACCGACCCCTAGCAGAGTCTGAAAGAGAGGATCAGCCATGAAGCTACCTGTCATCATCAGTTGTCTGGCCCTGCTGTTGAGCTTCCCGGTCACGGCGGCGGCCGGCGGCGCCGAGGCGCCGGACCACATGCTGCTCAAGCTGCTGGGCGAAGAGTTGGACTACTCGATGCAGAACCTGGCCATGCCGGACGGCACCAAGCCGTACTACCTGGCCTACACGGTCAGCGACGAGCAGTCGGTCCGCATCAGCGCCCGGCTGGGCGCCCTGATGAACGACGACGCGTCGCACCAGCGGCAGCTCGACGTCAGCGCCCGGGTGGGCGACTACACGCTGGACAACACCCACAAGCTGCGGGACCAGGGCTACTTCGGCTTCGACCCCTCGGACTACCTCGGCGGCTCGACCGAAATCAGCCTGGAAGACGACCCGGTCGCGATCCGGCAGGCCATCTGGCTGGCCACCGACCGGGCCTTCAAGTCCGGCGCCAAGAAGTACCAGCGGGTGCAGACCAACCTCAAGACCAAGGTGGAGGAGGAGGACAAGTCCGACGACTTCTCCAGAGAAGAGCCCAGTGTCTACGCCGAACCGGACGCCGCGCTGACCATCGACCGCAAGGCCTGGGCCGAGCGGCTCTCCAAAGTTTCCGCCCTGGCCCGCAAGTATCCCCTGATCTACACGTCGTCGGTGTCGCTGATGGGCTCGGCCGAGAACCGCTTCATGGTAAACAACGAGGGCACCAGGCTCAAGACCGGGCGCAAGCTGCTGCGGGTCATGGTCAGCGCCGGCACCAAGGCCGAGGACGGCATGGACTTGTCCAAATCCTACATCTTCAACACCGCCAGCGAGGACGGCCTGCCCAACGAGCAGCAGATCACCGAGGAGTTTCAGAAGGTCATCGACATGACCCTCGCTTTGCGCGAGGCCCCGCTGGTCGAGCCCTACACCGGGCCGGCCATCCTGACGAATCGCGCCAGCGGCGTCTTCTTCCACGAGATCTTCGGGCACCGCATCGAGGGCCACCGCCAGAAGGACGTCGAGGAAGGCCAGACGTTCACCAAGAAGATCGGCCAGGAGGTTCTGCCCGAGTTCATCAGCGTACGGGACGACCCGACGCAGGCCCGTTTCGGAAGCGAGGATCTCCGCGGCTATTACAAGTATGACGACGAGGGTGTCCGGGCACAGGACGTCCATCTGGTCGAGAACGGTGTACTCAAGACCTTCCTGATGTCCCGCTCACCCGTTAAAGGGTTCCCCAAATCCAACGGCCACGGCCGGTGCCAGCCCGGCGCCGATGTCGTCTCCCGGCAGGGCAACCTGATCGTCGAGTCGAGCAAGACCGTCGGCTTCGACAAGCTCCGCGAGATGCTCATGGAGGAGTGCAAGAAACAGGACAAGCCCTATGGCTTGATCTTCGAGGACATCACCGGCGGATACACCATGACCCGGGCCAGGGGCGCTCAGACCTTCGAGGTGTCACCGGTCGTGGTCTACCGGGTCTATCCGGACGGGCGGCCCAACGAACTGGTCCGAGGCGTGGACCTGGTCGGCACACCGCTGACCTCCTTCTCCAAGATCATCTACACGGGTGACGACAATGACGTGTTCAACGGGACCTGCGGCGCGGAGTCGGGCATGGTTCCCGTTTCCGCTGTGTCGCCCAGCATCCTCGTATCGGAGATCGAGGTCGAGAAGCGACCCCGCGAGCAGGACAAGCCGCCCATCCTCCCGCCGCCCATCGCGGGGAAGTAGCGGACCGTTCGTGCCCGATCGTACAGACAGTTGAACGAATAACCGGACAACAACTCGCAGTACATAGGAGTCGGAACCGTGACGGATCAACGATTCAAGATAATGGCCGCTGTCCTGGTGCTCGGTGTGACCTGGGCACTGCCCGCTCTGGCGGACGACACGCTGTCCGACGGCGACGTCATCATGCGGGCCATGGTCGACGAGATGAACCGTTCCATGGAACTCCAGATGGAGGACCTGGAGAAACCCTATTTTCTGCAATACACCGTCGAGGACACCGTCACCTACCGATTGGCGGCCTCGTACGGCGCGATTACGACGTCCGACCGCGACCGTTCGCGGGACTTCTACGGCCGCGTTCGCGTCGGTTCGTACGAGCTGGACAACACGAACTTCAGCGGCGGCGGTGGCGGGTTCTTCGGTCGGCGCGGCCGGGGTGGCGGTGGCGGCGGCGGCGGGCGCGCCTCGCTCCCGATTCAGGACGACTACGAGGCCATCCGCCAGGCCATCTGGTCGGCCACCGATGACGACTACAAGGGCGCCGTCGAGACGCTTACCCAGAAGCGGGCCTACATGGAGGACAAGAAGCTGACCGACCGCCCGGACGATTTCTCCAAGGTCCCCGCCGCCGAGGCCAGCGAGCCCGGTGCGGTGCTCGCGTTCGACAAGGCCGCCTGGGAGGAGAACCTGGAGAAGATCTCCGGGCACTTCCGCAAGTACGCCCAGGTTCAGGACTCGAAGGTCCAACTGTACGCCGGTGCCGGTAACGCCTACGTGGCCAACTCGGAGGGCACGCGCGTCCGCACGGCCGACACCATCACCCTGCTCATCGTGTCCGCCGAGGTCCAGGCCGACGACGGAATGAAGATCTCCGACAGCCGGTCGTACGTCGGCGACAGCACCGCCGATCTGCCGCCCCTCTCCAAAATCATCGACGACGCCGACGCCCTTGTGGCCGAGCTGACCACGGCCATGAAGGCCCCCATCCTCGAACAGTACACCGGTCCGGTCCTGTTCGACGGGCGCGCCGCCGGACAGTTGTTCCGCGAGATGCTGGCCAAGGGTGTGGCCGGGCGCGTGGACCCCGTCGGAACGCAGCGCCGCATGTTCGAGGGCGCCGAGAGCCTGGAAAAGATGATCGGCCAGCGCATTCTGCCCAAATCGATCCGGGTCTACGATGATCCGACGACAAAGAAAGTGGGCGAGAAGCTCCTCTTCGGCCACTACCGCTACGACGACGAAGGCGTGCCCGCCCGGAAGGTAGACATTGTCGTCGACGGGAAGCTGCAGGACATGGTCATGTGCCGCGTGCCGACCAAGAAGCTCTCGGGCAGCAACGGCCACGGCCGCAGCGCCCCGGGCGGTGGGACGCCCGAGGCGGCCATCGGTTGCCTCTTCATCGAGGACGAAGATGCCATTCCGGACGCCCAGCTCAAGGAGGCCCTGATCGAGGCCGCCGGCGAGGCCGGCCTGGAGTACGGCCTGCGCGTGGCCTCCATCAAGGCCATGGGCATCGAGACCAGCCAGGCCGAGATGATCTCCTTCTTCATGCGCCGGCAGCAGGGCGGGCGCCAGTCCGGGCTCGGCGATCCCATCTTCGTCTACAAGGTGTACGTCGACGACGGTCGTGAGGAACTGGTCCGCGGCTCCGAGTTCGGCGCGATCAAGGCACGAGACCTGAAGGACATCATCGCCGCCGGCGACACGCCGACCGTGTACAACTACATCGGACTGGGCTTCACCGGGGCGACCCCGCGGTCAACGATCGTCGCGCCGCCCGTCCTCTTCGAGGAACTGGAGCTCTCCAAGATCGAGCAGGAGCACGACAAGCTGCCCCTTCTCAAAGCGCCCCTGGTACGCGCCGAGTAGGCGGCGGCCGAGATTGCGTTTCATGTTGAACGGCAGGCCTCCCTCCGTCGCGGGCGGATGGAGGCATGTCTCGTTCTGTCCCCGGCGGTTTCCTACTTCGCGGATCGTTGAAGGTAGACCGAGAGGATGATGTTGCCGGCGATGGCCCCGGCGTCGCTCGGCTGGTAGCCGTTGCAGTCGATGCAGAAGTGCCCGTCGCAGCCGCAGTGAATGTCGATCGGCGAATAGATGATCGCCCACCGCCCGGCGTCGGAGCCTGTGCCATCCCCGTCCTTGCCGGGCAAGCGCACGCCCTCCAGCAGCGGCACGGGGGGGTGGAGAGGATCGGCCGGCGCCGAGTCCTGACCGTCTGCGGGCGATGATCCGCCGCGGGCAGGCGCTCCCGACGTTTGCGGCACGAAGTGCCTGCCGCGCGAGCGCCGCAGGCGAGGCCGGCTCAGGTCGCTGCCCAGTGGCCCGGTCACGACCGTCTCGGCAGCGCCGCCGCCGAAGGAGAACCGGCCCGTGATCAGCGGATCGTCGGCCGGGACAGGCACCAGGCGCCCCGGGCCGTACATGTGTTCGATCATCCCGCGGAAGGTCTGGTCGAACGCCTTCCTTCCGCAGCAGGCCGTGGCGACCAGCGTGCCGCCCTGGTCCAGGTAAGTCTTGACCCGCTCGAGCCGCTCGTCATCCGGCGGCACCAGCGTGTGCCCCGTCAGCCACAGCAGGTCGAACCGCCGCAACGGGGTGTACGACGGGTCCACGCCCTCGGTCTCGTCCAGCCGGAGGTCGTAGGCCCGGGTCAGCGCCTGCGACAGCTTCTGCAGTGCGTAGGGGTCGGCCCAGTAGTCGCCGTCGTGCATCAGCCGGCCGACGGCCATGGTGCGCAACGCCGAGGGCGCCTGACCTGCTGAATCGACTCCGTCACTCGTTCCGCCCGCCGGCCCGATCCCGGCGATCCGCCCGCCGCCCAGTCGCGGCGACACGGACCGAGGGGCCGTCCGGTTCGTCGCGTACACCAGCAGGTTGGCCCCGAGCTGGAACATCTGCTCGTACTGCTTGTGCAGGTTCTGATTCCACGCCCCGTTCACGCCACGAGTGATCAGAAAAACCCGTGTGCGGCAGCCGTCGGAGAACCCCACGATGTCGTCGTTCGGCCGCAGGCGGTAATGGATGTTCCACAGGGGGTGGTCGGTCGGCAGCACCTCACGCCGATACCGCGGGAACAGCTCGCCGAAGATCTTCTCGGCCCCGGCTTGGAAGCTTCGCTTCGAGCAGCAGGCCACCGCCACCACGGTCCCACCGGACAAGACGTAGTCGCGCAGGGCCTCGCCCTCGAGTTCGGTCAGCTCCGGCGTCAGGTGCCCGCTCAGATAGAGGATCGGTACGTCCGTGATCCGGGCCTCCGGCGTGCTGAGATCCACGATCTGCCAGGTCAGTGGGGTTTCCAGCTTCCTGGACAGCCACCGGGTCAACGTGGCCGCGTCCCGCGGCGTGTTGTTCCAGGCGTCGCCGGACCCGTAGCGCAGCTTGTTGATCACCACCGGCGTGCGCCCCTTGACCAGCGCCAGCAGTGCGAAACACGTCTGGGAGATCGTCCCCCAGCCCCCGTCCGGCTGCTGGGTCTCCACGAGATACCCGGCCAGATCGCGGTACCAGTCGTTGGCCCCGAAGGTCTTGTAGCCCGAGGCGACGCCGGCCCGTTCGACGCTGTAGAGGTAATAAGTCAGCCAACGCTGCGGCGCGATCAGCCCGGAAGTCCCGAAGCCGGGGTTACGCTCGGGGACGAACCGCATGTTCATCCACTGCCAGCCCCGTTCCATGGCCTCTCGGATGTTTCGCACGAGCGGTTTCCCGCGACCGCAGTTCTTGATCCGCGCTCCGTCGAATCCTCCACCCGACCGGGCGTAAAGCTGGTCGTACAGGATGTACAGCGTGGCCAGCCCCGCGGCCGTCATGCTGCCGTAAGACTCCGGACGAAGGTGGTTCACGTTGTCCACCGGGGCGTATCCCCAGCCGCCGTCCTCATTCTGGCAGGCCAGCCAGGCCTCCTCGGCGCGCTCCCAGATGACGCGGTTCACCTCACCGCCGGCCTGGGCGGCCTCCCACAACGCCAGGATGGCCAGTTGAGAGTTCGAGTTGTCCGCCCAGCCGCGCGGCACGACCGGCCCCATGCCCGGAAGACCACCGTAACCCCACACGCCTTCCCTGCTCTGCCGCGAGGCCAGAAGCTGCACGTCCGCGCGCATTTGCTTGCGGTACTTGATCGGGTCCAGAGCGGACCAGAGCATCAACCGAAACGACCGCGCGTAGTTGCTGCGGATATCAGCCTCCTGCTCGATCAGCGTGTTGACCGCCTGCTGCAGCCGCGGGTCCTTGGCCTCCGCCCCGGCCGTTCGCAGCGTGAACGCCGCCAGCGACGTCAGGCCACCCGGGTACAGCCGGTCGTGCTGCGGGTCGCTCCAACCGCCCGACACCCCCTGACGACGCCACAAGAAATCCACGCCACGGCGAATGGCCAGTTCGACGGCCTCGTCGCTCACCGGCGCCGGTTGAGCGACCGCCGGCCCTGTCCAACAGAGGACGACCAACGTCAGAGCCGAAGCACACGCCACGATCGAGGACCGTGACGCACACCTCCCCCCGTCCCTGCCGAATGGAAGTCGACTCACTGCCGGTGATCTCGATAGGATGGTCGAATCACGGGTCATCGTGCGGTGGTGGCCTGACGCTCTTGAGCCGGTGCCTGCCGGCATATCCAATCCTTCACCCGTTCTGTCAGGATGTCCAGCGGCAGGCCCCCGTCGCCCAGCACTCGATCGTGGAACGCCCGAACGTCAAAGCGGTCGCCGAGTCGCTCCTCGGCCGCGGCCCGAAGCTCGCGAATCCGCAGTTCCCCGATCTTGTAGGCCAGCGCCTGCCCCGGCCAGGCGATGTACCGATCGACCTCCCGCTCGATGTTGAAGCGGGCCAGGCCGGTGTGCTCTTCCATGAAGGCTATGGCCTGCGCCCGCGTCCACCTGAACCGGTGGAGGCCCGTATCCACCACCAGCCGGCCCGCCCGCCACGCGTCGTAGGTCAGTCGCCCGAAACGCTGCAGCGGGTCGGTGTATCCGCCCAGCTCCGCACCCAGCCCCTCGGCGTACAAGGCCCAGCCCTCGCTGTACGCGCTGATGTAGACGTGACGCCGAAACGTCGGCCGCGATTCGTTCTCTGCGTCCAGCATGAATTGCAGGTGGTGGCCCGGGACGGCCTCGTGGTACGTCAGGGCCTCCGTCGTGTAGATCACCCGTTCCTGCAGCTCGCTGGTGTTGACGTAGAAAAACCCGGGGCGCGATCCGTCCAGAGCCGCCGCGTTGTAATAGGCCGCCGGTGCCGACGCCGCCCGGAACGGTTCCAGTTCCTTGACGATACACGGCGCCTGCGGCAGATGCCCGAACAGCTCGCCCAGCCTCGGCTCCGTCCGCTCCAGAATGGCCTGATACTCTTGCAGCAGCCACGCTCCGCTCGGGGCCCGATAGCGCGGATCTCCCCGCAGGTGCTTCAGGTACTCCGGCAGCGTGCCGTCGAACCCTTGCTGGCGGCGGATATCGTCCATCTCCGCGCCGATGCGCTCCAGCTCGTCCAGGCCGATCTGATGAATCTCTTCCGGCGTCAACGCAGTCGTCGTGTACCGCTCCACAACCCGGTTGTAGATCGCCTCGCCGCCGGGCACGTCCCAGATGCCGACCGTCTCGCGGCACGCCGGCAGATACACGTCTCGCACGAAGTCGTGCAACCGTTGATAGGCCGGCACTACTTCCTCAGCGATGGCCATCCGGATCAGGGCGTCGATCTCGACCGACTCGGCCGGCTTCAACGTGTTGGGTTTGTCGAGCAGAGGTTTGTACAGCTCGTTGGTGTCCGGGTCGGCCGCCATGAGACTCTGCATCTGCTCCAGCGTCGGCTCGACCGTCAGCCGCGGCGCCACAAACCCGGTCCGTATCCCCTCCCGCATGCACGCGATTGCCTGTTCGACCTGCCCCGGAAACGCCCGCAGCCGCGAGAGGTAGTTGGCGTAGTCCCCGGCGTTGCGGAACGGGTGGGATACCAGGATCAGCGGCAGCCCCAGGTGCGGCCCGCCCAACTGATTCACCGGAATCAAATGCTGTCCGCTCTGCAGGTCCGTCAACTGAGTCTCGACATGATGCTCGAACAGCAGTCCGTTGAGCCGGTCCTCGTCCGACAGCGTCTCTCGCGGAATGCCCGCCAGCCGCGCCTGGAACCCGCGCAGCTCTTCGACCCGTCGCCCCTGGGCCGCCAGCGACAGGTCGGCCAGCCGATCGTCGTACCGGTGACCGCCCAGACTCGTCGCCCACGTCGGCGACCACCGCATCTGCGCCTCCCAGGCCTCGTCCAACAGCGCGTGCAGCCGCGCCCCGGGCGAAGCGCAGCCCGCAACCAGCGCGACAGCGAACGCGCCGGCCACCGCACGAACCGGCAGATGCATCTTTGTCCCGCGTCTCAGCGCTTTGTCGGAAACGACCACAGCATGTGCCGACGCTGGAGAGTGCACGTGGTTATCCGGTTTGTGAGCCGCTGTCCTTACCCGCGCACTTTTCAATCGGCGTCGGGCGTCCATCGGCGCCCATGGCCACAAACACGGCGTCGGCCTGCGTGACCTCCGCACGCTCGCCCGGCTCGGCGAAGCGCTCGGCCACCACTTTGACGTGAATGTGGATGGACGTGCGCCCGATCTCCGTCGTCTCGGCGTACAGGGACAGCGTGTCGCCCACGTATACCGGCTGCTTGAACTCGATCCGGTTCATCATCACGGTGACGTAACGGTGACACGCCTGCCGGCGGGCCTCGACGAAGGCGGCCTGGTCGATGTAGCTCAGGATCACCCCGCCGAAGATCGTCCCCGCCGCGTTCGTGTCCCGCGGCATCATCACCACCCGAATGGCCGGCTCGTCTCGTGGCGGTTTCGGTTTCATCAGCTCAGGTCCTCATGCGCTCTCGTCAGCCGTGCCCTCGCACGTGTGGCACATTCTAAGCCACATCCGCCGCCTGGCGACCGGTGCCGTGGTGTCCCATTCTTCCAGCCGCCCGGCGGCGTTCTGCTTTTTCCGGCTATAAACGCCGTTTTCCGCATTTCGCATGTGGGCAGAGCGATCGCGCGCCAAGTATTAAGGGTAGAGGGCGGGTCCGTGCCTCGGCTGTACCCGGCGGCCGCGGCCTGTGCCCAGCCGCGCGCCTTCCGGCCGGTCCTGCAGTCGTGGATAAAGCCCGGCTGCGAGAAGTTAAAAAACCCGGGTTTCCAACGAAACCAAACACCACCAAAAAGAAGATAACTCTTTTCGAGAGAAATAGTTACGAGGAAGGAGCCCTGCGCGCAACTCGCCCAAACTCGACTCAAAAACGCCGAAAGCGCGCTCTAAAGCGGACCGGGGTTTGGCCAGTGGCCGGCGCGGATTGGGAGAGGGCGTAAGTCTAGGTTGGGTCAGGGGTTAGAGAAAAAATTCGGAAAAACGGCGCGGATTTGGGGTTCTGCCAATCCGGGGCGGAACCGGCGGAATTGGACAGGTTTGGCCAATTCCAGAAATCGGCGCAAGTCCAGTGCTGGCGTCGGGTTGCGGCGGATCGGCCGAAACGGCGTCTGCGGCCATCGGCCATGGCGCGGCTACGGGCCGATGTACGGAATTGCAGCGTGGCTTCTGTGGCACGCTGGTTGCTAGCGTCGACTCGCGGCGCTCGTGCGACTTCATATTCTCAGCCCAAACTCTATCTCCCGGTTGCGGGGACAGCGGGAACCAGAGGCACCATTCGCCGGGGGCGAGGGTCAGCGGTGGCTCGACGGCGAGATCGCCGACCGGGCCGACCGATGACTCCGTGGTGAGGTGGAACGGGCCGCACTGGCCGACGACCAAGCCGGTCGGATCCGCGTAGACCGGAGCACCCTCGGCGATCGAAGGGTGGATCGTGGGGCGGAGCACGCTGGTCGGGGTCGGGGTCATGGCGCCGATTCTGCCTCCTTCCGTTCCGGCTGTCCAGGTGGGGCGGGCAGGCCGGCCTCGCGGGCGGCGACCGTCACATAGTATAGGTAGAGAGCTTGCCAGGTGGGGTCCGGGCGCAGCGGGTCGAGACCGGGGCTGCGGCCGGTGGCGTTGGTGCGGTCGGCGGCGGCCTGCTTGACCTGGTCGGGGAGGGCGTCGAGCCAGGCCCGGATTCGGGCGTCGTGCTCGCGCTGCCGATGCTCGGCGGCGGCCCGGCGGGCCAGGTTCTCTTGGTGAACCTTCTCGGCGGCGGCCTGCCGCTCTTGTTGTTGCCGGTGCATCGCTTCGAGGCGGGCGGTCTTGTCGGCGATCGCGGCCGCCTTGCGCTGGGCGTCGGCCTCGGTGAGCTGCTCTTGTTTGACGGCCTGGTGGTCGGCCTGCTGCTGGGTGTCGTTGGCCCGGTCGATCCAGCGGTCGACGTCGGCCTTGTTGAACCAGTCGGAAATCGACTTCCAGTTGCGGTGCTTGCGGCACTCGCAGTGGGCGTAGGCGTTGACGGCGCGGTGGATCTGGTCCTCGGTGTAGTCGGCCTCCATCAGCCGGGCGGCGACGTGGCAGACGTGGCGGTCTCGCACGGTCGCGAACCCGCCGATGTCGCGGAACCAATGGGCCAGCACGCGCAACACGGCGGGCAGGACCGCGTCGGGCCAGTAGCGCGGGACGTTGAAGACGATCTTGGCCTTGCGGCGCTTGAACGGGTTGGGTTGCTGCAGGATGATCCCGCCATGGACGGCCCTCCCGTGGACCTGGTAGTCGAGGGTGACGCCGGGGGCGGTGATTCGCAGTGGCGGCACGGTGTGCGGCGTCTCGTTCGACGCGTTGTCGAAGAGGGTTTGAGGCCCCTGCGGGGCGGCGGGTTTTGCGGTCGAAGTCATGTTCTTCGAGGCCTCCGAAACCTCCGCAACGCTCGGCCGGTGCAGCCGGGGCGCGGCTCGATGCCGCGCCGCCGGCCGATCTCGATGATCACCCAAAGGAGGGCCCTGCCGCCCACCAGCGTGAACTCGCCGATGGACACCAGGTTGAGCATGCCCTGAGCGATGTCAACGTCGTACTGCAAAGCCGCGTCCTCTTGCGGGAGCTGTGGCAAGGTCAGCTCTCCAGACCGGCGACGTGCCGGAAGTTCTCGATCTTGAAGCGGCCGTAGTGGCCTCCGTTGCGCGGGCGGAACCGGCCGAAGCCGATCATCAGGCCCGCGTCCTTGGCGTACTCCTCCAGCTTGGCCGGAGTGATCAGGCCGTCGACGCAGAGGACCTTGGCAGTTGCCTTCCAGCCCTCGGGGATGCGCGGGTAGATACGCCACACGCGGACGCCGCCGCCGCGCTTGCCGTCGGCGTTGAGGAAGAGCCGCTCGCCCTCGATGTGCTCGGCCATGAGTGGCGTGCCGGCTGCGTCGAGCAGCGGCATATCCTCGAAGCACATCACGGCGGCCAGGAAGTTCTTCGAGTACGTCTGCTGGCCCTTGCCCGGGATGCGCTCGGAGCGGTACTGGGCCAGGCCGGCGAGGCAGCTCTTGAGCATCATGGCCGGGAGCACGACCTGGTCGTTGGCGTTGGTGTGCAGACGCTGCCGCCAGATGCGGTTCTCGAAGTCGTCGTCGGCCTCGCCCTTCTTCTTTTTCTCGGTCAGGGGCTTGGAGTGGCTGAACGGCGAGAGGCCGACCAGGTCGAAGGTGGCGGTGTACTGGGTCAGGGCTTCGTTGGTTGCTGGCATTCAGGGGTTCCTTTCAAAAAAGCGGTACGTCACGGCACGAAACACCACGTTACGCCACGCAACGCTACGTGACGGGACGGCACGATACGCAACGAAACGTCAGTCATTCTTCTGCGGCTCCATCCGGCTCGTGCCCCTCTCGAAAAAGCGGTACGTCACGGCACGTCACGGCACGGCACGTAACGGAACAGAACGGGACAGAACGAAACGAGACGAGACGGGACATCAGTCATTCTTCAGCGCCTCGATCAGCCGGGCGGTGTCGATCTTGCGGGTCGCCCCGTTGTCGGACGGCAGGGCCTTCTGCGCGCGGCCGTCGCTGAACGCGGCGACCACCATAGCGGCGGTCAGCAACTGGCCGTGCTTGCGACGCTGGTCCTCGTCGAGGCCCGCGCGGTCGATACTGTGCAGCCGGTAGATCATGCGGCCCGACTTACGGCGGACGGCCTGACGTTGGCCCTCGGCCGTGGCCAGTTTTTCCTCCTCGGGCAGGCAGCGGAGCTTGCCCTGGCCCCAGACCGGAGCCCAGACCAGGCCGTGGACGCGCTCGACGTAGCGACGGGCGGTGAGCAGGTTCTGCATGCCGTTGCCCTGGCTCACGTCGCGGCGGCAGAGGTCCGAGAGGTCGGCATAGGTCACCTCGTTGCCGGGTCGGCCGACCTCCAGGCGGCCGATCAGACGGATGGTGTAAGGCCCGTACTGGCCGGGCACGAGACTGCGCTTGACTTCGGTCGGCTGTTCAGCCATGATAGACCTCCTTGTCAGGGTTTCGTTGATGCGGCGGGCGTTCAGCGGTGGACGCCCGTCGTTGTCTTCTCACTTCTCAACCCGCCCCCACGCAGTGGGTCGCCCCACCGTAAGAATAGATGGCACGAAGTGCCCCTTTGGCGTCGGACGGGGGCGGGGCGGCCCGTTTGGCTCGCCAGGCGGCCCAGCGCTGCTTGCCGGCTTTGCTCGATGCCAGGCGGCGGCGCGGTTCGATCTTGGGGTTGGCCCGCTGCTGATGGGCGGGCAGGTCGCGGCGGCGAATGGCGATCAGGTTGGCGACGTCGTCGTTCATCGAGTCGCCGTCGCGATGGACCACCAGCATGCCGGCCGGCAGCGGGCCGTGTTGATGCTCCCAGATGTAACGGGCGAAGGGCACGTAGCGGCGGTGCATGGGCCCGTCGTCGCGGACCTTGATCCACCTCGTTCGATCGTAGCCGGACTTGAGACCGCCGCGTTTACGCTTGTGCCGAGCGTGAACGACCACGCTGCCGACCGCCCGGAGCTTTCTGGCGGCGTTGCCGCGAATCTGGCCCTTCTTGAACCAGGTCGGGGCGAGCTTGGCGAGCTGGCGGGGGTGCAGCTTGTTGCTGGTAAGGTGCAGCCGCCGCCGATGCCGGCCGACAGCCGCGTGGTCGCCGCCCCAGGCCTTGGCGACCTCGTCGTCCGTCCAGCCGAGGGCGTGCTTACGCAGCAGGAAGTCGACGAAGCGGGCGTCGTAGTGGGCGTTGCGTCTGCTCAGACCGAGCCGCGCGGCCATCTGGTGCACCTGGCCTCGCGTGCGGCCGAGCTGGCCGGCCAGTTCGTCGGCGGACACACGACCGTAGCCCGTGCGGACGACGGAGATCTCGTCGTCGGACCAGCGGCGGGACTGCGTCGCACCGATCCGCTGGGCCCGGGTCTTGACGGCCAGGCGGCTGCGATCCAGTTGCTCTGCGAGCGCCGCCAGCGGCACCGTGCCGTAGCCGGCGGCGAGCAGCTTGTCCTCCGCTGGTGTCCAGGGTCGGCCGTTCATTGGGGGGACTCCTCCTGATCGACCACCACACGCCGGGCCGCTCCCTGACAGTCGCGGTACTGATCCGCCCCCACGCGAACGAGAGCGGACTGATCCGCCCCACCGCAGGTGGCCGCCCAGGCTAGGGGCGGTTGGGCGCAGCATTCGGTGTGGCCGCGACCCGGCGGGGCCCAGCCGCTGGGGGCCAGGGGCGTGAAGCAGTTGGGGCAATGGCGGCCGTGCGGCTGGACCTGGCGTTTGGTTTTCGGTGGCGTTCTCATGAGTAAGCCCTCAGCCCGCAGCCTGCTGGGCCGCTTCCTTACGGGCGCGGCTCGGATCGCAAGCCATTGCGGGCGTGGCGCGACTCAGCAGCCAGTCGACGTCGTGGCACCACTCGCCCTTGAGCATGCGGCGGATGATCGGAAGGTAGCTCGCGCGGCGCAGGCACTTCATGGCGAGCTTCCGCTCGGTGCGCGTGGCCAGCGGGCCGTCGTCGGCGGCGCCGTGGCCGGCGGCGGTCTTGGCGAGCCGGGCCTCCAGCTTGCCGGTGGGTTCGAGACTGCGGGCCCGGCCGGGCTGGTGTCGCAGGTAGCCGCCGTCGGTCAGCGAGCTGACGTGCTCGCTGGCGGTGACGTGGCTGATGCCCAAAGCCCGGCCGATCTCGCGAAACGTCGGGGCGTACTGGTGCTCGGCAATGAAGGCGACGATGCAGTCGTAGACCGCCCGGCGGCGAGGGGTGAGGATGGTAAAGCCCTCAGCCATCAGGCGACCTCCTGCGGTGCCCACTCGATTAACTGCTGGCCGGGCATATCGACCTGGTCGTCCGCCCCGGCGAAGTAGAAGTGCTCGCCGGGATAGAAGCCCCGACGGCGCAGGACGTTCTCGAGCAGGAGGCGCTCCAGTTTGCTGTATCGCGAGCGGCGATCGCGGAGGCGGCGCGGGGCGGCGATCGGCAGGCGCCGGCCGCCGGCCAGCAGGACCGCCCGGACGGCGTCGGTGGCGATCGACAGACGGTACTTGAAGATCATGGAGCCACCTCCGGGGCTTCCGCCCCCCTTGTTCTATTCGCCCCTCCGCAGGTGGTGGCTCGCTCGATGCGGTGGAGGATCTCGGAAAAGACCCGCTCCCACCGCTCCATGAAGCGGTCGAAGTCGCGCAGGGACTCGGCCATGGCGATGCGCGTGGCGCGAGCGACGCGGAATAACTCGTCGGTCTTTAACGTGCGGATTCTGTCGATGTCGATCGACTCTGCGGCCTGCTCGGCGAGCTTGAGCGTGCCTGTGCTTACGTCGGTCTCAACCCTGCGTGGCGGTGGCGTTGTGTGCAGGACGTCGGCTCGGGTGCGGCGGGAGACGTAGCCGACCCGATGCACGCCCAGCTTGACGGCCCGGACCTGAATCGCATTGGGTGTTCGCACCTCGCGACCGCGAGCGTCGAGGGCGACGTTGACGGCGATCGGGCCGCCGTCGGGATATTGCGCGCGGACGATCGCGTCATCGCCGGGCGTCCAGGGGCGCCGCTTGTCGCGTCCGTTGTTTCGGTGACTATGAGCCATCAGTTTTTTCAGCCCTCAGCCAGAGACCTGGGCCGCTTCCTCACGGGCGCGGCTCGGACCGTCGTTCCTGGCGTTCATAGTTCGCAGTACGTGGATGACCTGGCCGCCACGCTGGGCCGTGGCCAGCGTTCTGATCTGAGCACACAGGCGCCGGTCGACGCCGGCGAGGTCCTCGCCCGGCTCGATCGCGCCGCCGCAGTCGAAGTCCTTGGCGAGCCAGCCGCTGAACCGGCCGACGTCGCCGCCGAAATACGTGAGGCCCCCGTGCATGATCTGCTCGACCTGGTCGTTCGCGATCATGCGGGTGACGCCACGCTCGGATCGACGGTGCGGCGGTGCCGGCGGGTGGCCGGGTTCGTGGGTGAGCGGCTTGCCGCCGAGCCTGGAGATTGCCTCCGATGCTTCTCGCTTGGACAGTTGCGAGATCGAACCGCCGACAGCGGCCCGCAGGGCGTCGATGGTCATGCCGCGACGCTTGGCCAGGCCGAAGAGGCGCTCGCGCTGGGGGCGGCTGATCGAGCGGGGCGAGGCGTCCAGTCTGGAAAGGTCAACGGGCATCGGTCAGTCCATGCCACCCTGGCGGATGCTGGCCATGGCGAAGATCGCGCCGACGGCCAGGTCGGTGAGCTCGGCGTACACGCTGCCGAGGGCGTTCGACTGGACGGCGTCGATGAGCTCCTTGTGCTCCTCGGTGATCGCGCCGAGAGCCTCGTGCGGCGAGATGAACGCGCCGCGACCCTTCATCGCCATCCGCCTCTTTAACTCGTCGTGGCAGTGGCGAATGGCGCCGTCGATCGTGGCGTCGGCGACGATCGGCCGGGGTGTGGATCCACGCGTCATGGGTCAGTCCTCCCTGACTCCTGACCGGCTGGAAAGCCGGTCCCACAGAACAGAAGCGGGCTGGTCCGCTCCGCCGCCACCGCAGGTGCATACACCCCCACGTAGTGGGCTAGCCGGCGGCTACGAGACGCTGGCGGCGATCGGCCACTACCGGGGCCATGATGCCGTCGCGCATCGTTCGGGCGTCCCACTCGGACAGCAGCCGGGCGTCGATCGTGACGCGCTCGGCCGGGCCGAGGCCGGCCTTCTTGCGGGCCTTGGCCACCGCACAATCGACCAGCTGGTCGCAACGCCCCAACGAGCCGTAGCCGATCAGGTTGGCCACGTCGACCAGATACTCGACGGCGTCCGGCGTCAGCTTGACGCGGGGCGACTCGTAGATCCGCCGGATCTCGTCACTCGTAAAGATCCGCCGCCTGGCGTCGTGCCCGCTTCCGCGGGACCCGTTGGCGCTTCCGCCGGCGACGTCGGTCAGGTTGATGGCCAGGCCGACGCGCCGCCGCATCTGGCCGTGGTCCTCGTCGTCGGACTGGACGCGCTCCCAGAGGTCCTTGGTGCAGACCAGCAGGATGGGACAGTGGGTCTCGTCGTGGACGTCCCTCAAAAACTCCAGGCCGTCGTCTCGGAGGCGGTGGGCCTCGTCGATGACGATCAGCCGGCCGCTGTCGTGCAACTTCTCGAAGATGGCGTCGTCGGGCGAAATCGGCCGGCGGCGTTTCGGGCCGCGAGTGAGCTTCAAGAGGCCGAAGAGCCGGTCGCGCAGCTTGGCGTACGTGCAGCAGCCCTTGCCCAGCCGCAGGTAGATGGCGCCGACGTGCTTCTCGGCGATGACCTGGGCGGTCATGGTCTTGCCGAACCCGGTGGGGCCGTAGGCGATGACGATCCAGCCCCGCTGCTGGGCGATCTTGGCGGCGTCGATCATGGCGTTGGCCACGCCGGTGTAGACGAACGGCCGGCCCGGACGGGTGCGACGCCGGCGGGCGTCCTCCTCCATCCAGTTGTTCAGCGAGCGCAGCAGGCCGTCGATCTTGGCGTCGCTGACTTTCTTGTTGCCGTAACTGCCGGCGATCAGGCCGGACCACAGGCCGGGCGAGCCGTCGCCGATGCCGCGGGCGATGTCGGCGTTCTTGAGGCCGTGCTCCTTGCGGTAGGCGTCGGCCGCGTCGCGGACCTTCTGCCGCTGATCGTCGGTCAGCGGGCCGGATGAGGGTATGAGTGCGGCTGCCACGAGTACACGCTCCTCGTGCTCGGAGAGGAGCTCGCTGGCAGGCGGGTGATCGGGCGGCTTTTCAGAGTTCATCGTCCCAATCCTCCAACCCCGTCCCGCTCGCGCGGGTCTCGGCGGGGACCAGGTCCCCACCGACGCTGTCGAGCTCCGTCTCGGTGTCGTCGTCGTCCGTGAACGATGCTTCGTCCCTCCCGGGAACTTCGTTCCTCCTGCCCTCCTCCTCCTTGTCGTCATCAACCCAATCAGACAGGTCCAGGCCCACGTGCGGCGGGGCGACCACCTGCGGCGGGGCGAATATGTCCTCGCTTCGAGGGGCGACCGACACGCCCTCGAAGCCGGTTCGGACTGGGGCCAGCGTTGCGTCGGGGGCGCGTGCCCCACTTCCGTGGGCTCTATGATCATCCGTGCCGGTGGCGGCGAGGCGGCCGGCGTGCTTTCGGTTGGCGGCCTCGCTGGCGAGGCGCTCTACCGTCTTGAGACGCTTGCCCGCACTGTCGCGGGCGCGGCGGGCGTCACGCTTGGCGACGGCCAGGTCGCGGGAGGCCTCGCGGAGGTCCTGGCCGGTGGCGTCCGGGTCGATCCGTCGGTTGGGTAACGCCCGGCAGATGAGCCGGCGCGTCCTGGCGTCGAAACAGAGGACGAACGACGCGTCGGCCGAGTCCCAGGCGACGAGGACGTCGCGGCCGGCGTACTTGCGCAGGTTCGGATCGAACTGGCCGAACCGGATGGACGCGCCGCCCACCTTGACCTCGACACCGTTGGCCCGGACGCGGCGCGTGCCGCGAATGCTCAACATCAGGTCCAACGCGGCCGCGTCGGCCTGACGCAGCCGGCCGGCCGTCTTCCACCGCTGCTGCGGAGTTAGACCGCCCAGCGAGCTGTGCGGCCGCTGGTGGTACTCGCCGTCGATCCAGGCCGAGACCCGCTGCCGCGCTTCGTCCAACGTAAGCAACCGATCGACGTCGCAGCGGGCGGCCTCCAACGCGTCGGTGCGCTGGTCGGGCGATCGGCCGCAGTAGCCGGGCAGCAGCTTGGCACAGCGCTCGTCGAGCGTGCCGAAAAACCGCTCGATGGTGGCCTTGGCCTGGGGCTCGTAGGCGCCGGCGAAGATGACCCGGATGCCGAGCTCGGGCAAAAGACCCTTCCAGGCCGGTGCGTCACAGAGCGTCTGCTTGGACTCGTGCTCGACGACACGCCGCCAGTCGCGGCCGAACTCGGCCCGCAAGCGACGGCACTGGGCACGGGTGAAGCCGTGGAACAGTTGGGCCGTGTAGTCGCGGCCGTTGTCCAGCTTGATGGTGTCCGGCACGGCGTAGGTGACGAACGCGCGACGCAGGGCGGCCAGGATCGTGTCCTGATTGCCGCCGACGCAGAGGTCGTAGCCGACAATCACGCGGCTGCCGATGTCCTGCACGGCGACCAGGTGGGGGCGGACGGCCTTGCCGCGATCGACGCGGACCCAGAAGTCGCAGGTCTTGGTGTCGGCGACGAACAGACGGCCCGGCTCGACTCGCTCGTTGGCCTGCTCGATCGAGGGCATGTATCGGTGGGCCCAGTACTCGTAGCCGTGGCGCATGAGGCAGGCACGGCCCTTGTCGCCGTGACGGGCGAGCCACTTGCGGGTGGCGTCGCAGGAGACCGGCCAGCTCCAATCCTTGCGGCCAGCCTCGTGCAGTGTCATCTCGTGACACAGTGCCACACTCAGGCGCCGCTCGGTGAGGTAGAGGGACTCGAAGAAGACGACGGCCTCAGCGCTGCGGACCGGCCCGCAGTTGGCCGCTCCCTCACGGTCGCGGCTCGGTAACACGGAACGGCTCTGATACTTGGGGACCAGGGCCAACAGGCCGCCGCGAGCGTAGGCGTCTCGCCAGGCGCGCAACGTCCGAGCGCCGAACCCCCTGCGGGGGGGCGGTTCATGGCGGGGGGCTGACCCCCGCGGCGGGTCAGCAGACGCGGCCTGGGCGACGACGGCGGCCAAGGCGGCGGCGTCGGTGTCGTGGTCGCGACGGA